>Ga0182740_1000171_pt1 | contig 105851 bp, 82 predicted proteins | sample eDN5th37CKraftBY_FD_128872 | JGI IMG/M metagenome (GOLD analysis project Ga0182740, IMG submission 128872) | Enriched backyard soil microbial communities from Emeryville, California, USA - eDNA 5th pass 37_C Kraft BY (version 2) (version 2) | ecosystem: Environmental > Terrestrial > Soil >...
CGGGTGGGGGGGCCGCACCCAGCCAATCAAAAAACACAACCCCCACACCGCACGGGTTCCCTCAGGTTAACCGCCGCCCCCCCCCCCCCCCCCCCGCGAATCTAGACCGGGCATTCCCAGGAAGTTCTGACGCCAAGTGCGAGCTGGAGGGCTGGCCGAGACCGGGGTTGCCGACATCGTATTGAGCTTGGCGGAATAAACGGGCGTAGGTCTCGCTGGCGGTGCGGTAACTGTCGCCCTCGCGCAAGCCGTGGTGATCGGCCGTCTTGATCCCGCGGCACTGTAGCCGCCGCTCCCCTAAACCAGCGCCTCCAACCTGGGACTGATACCCCGACGAGCCCTGACTGCGTCCATGAGGGACGCGGGGGGCGACCATTGGGGAGTCGCTCATGTCGGCAGTATTCACCGGGAATGGCCTTGGTCTGTTCAACACTTCCTTGAACCAGCTCGGCGGCGGGCTGGGCGGGCAGGCCCGGGTCGGGCAGGGAGGCGAGCAGCAGTTCGTCAATCTGGCGACCGGCAATCTGGTCTGGCAAGGCCAAGACGAGCACCTGACCTTCCGCGGCCTCACGGTGGGGCTGGGGCGCACCTACAACAGCCTGGGCCAGGCAAGTGACGTAGGGGGCGACGGGTGGCTGACCGGCTTTGAACGCCGTATCAGCTTGCTCAGCGGCACGTTCAATGCCGCCGGCAGCGTCATGCGGCGCCATACGGGCGATGGCAGCTACCAGGACTTCGTCTATGTCGCACCGGGCGAGTACCGCTCGGCCGCCGGTGCTGGCGCTCACGACACCCTGAGTTGGACTGGCACTGGCTGGCGCTACATCGAAGGCAGTACGCGTCAGCAGGAAACCTATGCCGATCACGCCGACGCTGTGCTTCAGGGTCGTCTGACGGGCATGCGCAATCTACTCAGCGACGGCGCGACGCCAGCAGGCTGGGAAGTCATCTATCTTGGTAACCGGATCAGTGAAATTCGGGCCGAAGGCGGAGGCACCGAGGCGGATGCGCTGTTGTTCACCTATGACGGCGCGGGTCGTCTGGAAGCGGTGGGCACGCGTGAGGGAGGCGTGCTCAGGCATCAGGTGAGTTATGGGTATGATGCCCAGGGTCGCCTGGAGAACATCGTCACCGATCTCACCCCGGACAACAGCGGCGACAACACGTGGAGCGCCGGCGTTCCGGTTGAGCAGGCCAACTACGATGGTCGCCTGTTCCGCACCCAATACAGCTACATCGGCACAAGCCTCCAGCTGGCCAGTGTGCGCCAGAGTGATGGCATCTTGGTCAGCTTCAGCTACCACGCCGACGGCAGGCTGAGCACGGTCACCCGTGGGGACATCAACACCAACGATGGCGACGGCGTAGGGGAGACCACGTCCTACACGTATGGCGCCGGCAGTACGACGGTCACGGATAGTCTTGGTCGCAGCTGGGTCTATGCCTTCGATACCAATGGCCAACTCACCAGTCTGACAGCGCCGCCGATCGACGGCTTGTCCGATGTGACGAGCTATCACTACGATGCCGACGGCAACGTGCTGCGCACTATTACCGTGCGAGGCGCGCAGCTGCTGGCTCAGGTGGAGTATGCCTACGATGCGGCTGGCAACGTTGTATGGGAATGGGAAACGACCAGCCAGTGGGGTGACCGCGGCAACGCGATCAGCAGGACCTGGAGCGCTACGAACCAGTTGCTGAGCATGACCCAATACAGCGGCGTGGATCCGGACCTGACAGGCAGCGAATTGCCCACCGGCGGGATGACGACACGTTACGTCTATGATAGCCAGGACCGGCTGCGTTTCGTGATCGATGCGCTGGGGAACGTCACCGAGTCCAGCTATGCGGCGGGCGGCAACGGTGTCGGTCAGCTCGATAGTCAGCGACAATACTTGGGCGATGCCTACGCCGGTGCTTACGACCTCGCGTCCCTGCAGGCCTGGACGACCAACGCGCGTCGGGCCAATAGCGTACTGGTCGAACTGGGGTATGACCTGTGGGGTCGGTTGGCGCAACGTACCAGCTATGCCGCCGTGGATGGCACCGGGCAGGGGGTGCTGACCGACGCAGCCGAACTGGTTCAGTACACCTACGACGCGCAAGGCTTTCTGCGGCAACAGATCACAGTCCGGGGTGCGACACGCACTGCTAGCGGCGCGGCACCCAGCGGCAGCCAGCAGGTGGACTACGTCTACGACGGCATGGGCCGGCTGCTGAGCACCATCGTTCGGACCCGGGGTGATGCTGGCGATGATCCCAGCACGCTGCAAACCAGCTACACCTACCTGGATTCTGGCCAGCAGATCCTGGTTCTGGATGATGCGGACCGCACCACGATCCAGACGCGAAACAGTGCCGGACGACTGATCTCCCTGACCCAGCAGGGCACAGTGGACGGCGTGCCGCAGCAGCGCACGCAACACAACTACTACGACGCAGCCGGTCAGCTGCGCGCAAGCGAAGATGCCGCAGGCGGAAGGACCTATTTCTTCTACGACGCCAAGGGGCGGATCCAAGCAACGGTGGATGCCACGGGCGCAGTTGTCCGCAATAGTTACGATGGCGCGGATCGCCTGGTGACTACCTACGAATACAGCCAGCTGGTCACCACCACCGCCTGGCTGGTTAACGGCCAGGTCATCCCGGCCGGTCTGGCAGATACGGGCGCTCAAGAAGATCCGTTGCTCGACCGCATCACCACCCGCACGTACGACGCGGCGGGGCGCCTGGAAACGGTGGTGGAGGGCCGTGCCGGTACCACCGAGCAATCGATCACTCGCTACTACTACGATGGCGCCGGTCGCCTCGTGCAGGTCACTGTCGTCGGCACCCAAGATCCGTCCGAGCGCACCACACGCTACCTCTATGATGCCGCAGGGCGGCAGGTGGGAGTGCTGGATGCAGGTTTCTACCTGACCGAGTCCATCTATGATGCCGCCGGTCGCGTGATCGAGCAGGTGCGCTATGCCACGCGCCCGGAGTGGGAGACGTGGGCCACCGGTAGCCTGGACGAACTGCGGCCGCAGTCTGACGCAGCCAACGATCAGCGTGTTCGTCACTTCTATGATGGTCGCGGGTTCCGCCAGGGCACGCTCGATGCCGAAGGCTATCTGACCGAATGGGTGAACGATGAAGCCGGCAATGTACGTGCCGAACGTCGTTATCGGACGCAGTTGACGTGGAGTCAAAGCGATACGCTCGCTTCCCTGCGCAGCCGGGCCGGCAGCCACCTTGAACAGCGCATGGCCTACAACGGGCTGGGCCAGCTGGTCACCCAGACCAACACCGAAGGAACTGTCACTCGCTATCAGTATGACGACGCCGGGCGCCTGGTCCTGACCCAGCACGCCTATGGCAGCAGCGAGGTCCGCGAAGGCCACCTTCGCTTCAATGTTTTCGGTGAGCTGATCGGCGAACTCAGTGGTGAGGGCGCGCTGGAGCTGCTGCCAGGCATGAGCGAAGCCCAGCTGGACGCGGTCTATGCCCAGCACGGCATTCGCCATCGCTACGACGCCATGGGTCGCCGGATCGAGAGCGTCGACTCCGCGGGCAACAAGACATGGTACTTCTACGACGCTGCAGGTCGGCAGGCGTTCGTGGTTCGAGGGCTGGACGATGGCGATGGCAGCGGCGTGCCCAACAGCATGGGTGAGCTGACGCAGCTTCGCTACAGTGCATTTGGGGAGGTCATCGAAAGAATCACCTTCCCCGAACACATCCTGCTGAATACGCCAGGTGATCGCGAGAGCGCGCGCCAAGGTCTGGAGGCCCTCCTGCTCGTTGGCGAGGGCGCGACTCGCCAGTACGTCTATAACTCCCGTGGCCAGTTGGCGGGAGACATCAGCGCCATGGGTAACGCGGTCCAGTATGACTACGATGCCTTCGGACAGGTGATTCGTCAGACGAGCGCGGCGGGCACCACCGAGGAGTCGGTGAGTCAGTTCGACTACGACAACCTGGGCAATCTCATCGAAACGCGTGATGCAGTGGGTGCCGAGGAGGAGCGCAGTCGCAGTTCGTACTACGACGCGTTCGGTCGCGTCATTTCTGCTCTGGATTACAACGGATCCTGGCAGTTCTATACCTACGACCGTTTGGGGCGCCAGCTCAGCATGACGGTCCCGACCACCGGGTCCGATCGCATCACCTCCCGCACCTACGACGCCTATGATCGCATCCTGACCGTTGTCGATGCCCAGGGCGGGGTCACCCAGTACGGGTACGACGAGGCCACCCGGACCACCACGTTGACCTCACCTGAGGGCGTGGTCACCACCACCACGCACAATCGACACGGGCAGGTCGTCCGCTCTACCACGCCGGTCGGATACACCGAGTACGGCTACAACGCCAGCGGCCAATTGCTGACGACGGAAACTCGCGCGAGCGACGGAACGCTGGTTCTTTCGCAGTCGCAGGAGCATGACGCTGCCCGCGGCTTGCTGACGGCCACTGTGGATGGTGCCGGTCGACGCGTCGAATTCCACTATGACGCCGCTGGCCGCGTGCTCTCTCGCATCGTTGATCCCGCTGGCGCCGCTCTGATCACGCGCTACACCTACGACGGACAGGGTCTTATGACCTCCGTCACCGACGCCAGCGGCCGCGAGACCTGGTATTCCTACGATCAGGACGGTCGCCTGTTCGAGACGGTTCAAGACCCCAACGATCTGTACCTGGAGACGCAATACAAATACGATGCCGCCGGCCGGCAGGTGCTCGTGACCGAAGCCTCCGGAAGCTCGGCCAGAACGGTAACAAGGTACGAGTTTGATCTGCTGGGCCGCCGGATATCCGAGACGGTCGACGACCAGGGGTTGCAACTGGTCACCCGCTACGAGTACGACGCCAATGACAATGTAGTCGCAAGGGTTTCACCGGATGGAGCCAGGACGCGCTTCTACTACAATGAAGCCAACGAGCTGACCCATCAGATCGACCCATTGGGCGCAGTGACGCGCTTCTGGTATGACCGTCTGGGTCGCCAGGTGGCAACGCGCAGCTTCATTGAGGCGATCTCCCTCGAATCGATTCCCGAGGGCGCTACCTACTACGAGCTGGATCAGCTGCTGTCGTGGCAGGCCGAGGATACGGGCGACTACCGTGCGTACGATCGCGACGGTCGTCTGCGCTTCACTGGCACCTTAGGAGGCAGTGTAACCGAACTCAGTTACGACGCCGCTGGCCGCTTGACGGCCACGCGATCCTTCGCAACCGCGTTCGTGCCAGAAAGCAGTATGGCGTGGCTCCTGCGGGATGGCTCGTTTGACATCTCATTGCTGGATACATCCTTCCTTGCTGACGACGTCAACGATCAGCGAGTGTTCCGTGTCTATGATGCGGCGGGGCAAGTGCGTTTCTCGATCGACGCGCTGGGGCAAGTTACCGAGACGAGCTACGACCGGAGCGGGTGGATCACCGGCACTGTTCGCTACGCCAATGCAATCACGCTGACAGGACCGTTGCGCGCTGCACTGGAATCAGGCTCGGCAAGCGTGAGTGATATCGCCAGCGTCCTCGCGCCGGCGACTAACGATCAGCGCTCGCTCACGGTAGCCGATGCCGCCGGGCGGGCAGCTTTCAGCATCGATGCGGCCGGCGTTGTGGTGCAACGCAGTTTTGACGGTGCGGGTCGTGTTATCCAGACGCGCCGGTACGCTACGCCAGTGGACATGACGCCGACGTTGGTCGTCAGCATCCAGAGCGGTTCGCTCACTGCGGCGGGCCTCAGCGCCTTGATTTCGGCAGATCCTGCGCGCGATCGCATCCAGTCCTCGATCTACGACGGGGCCGGGCGCGAACTGTTACGCGTGGATGAGAGTGGCACCCTGCAGGAGTGGCGCTACGATGCGATGGGCCGGGTGACGGTGCACCGTCGGTACGACCAGCCGGTGCAGATGTCCCAGGATCCGCACGGCAGCATCCTGGCCGGGACGCTGGATCAGTACAACTATGGCGAACAGCTGGAAGGCATCTCGGAGATGGACTACCGGGCCAGCTATCACTACTACGATGGTGCTGGTCGCAGGACGGTGACCGTCGAGACGGCATCGACGGCGTACTACTCCGAGTACTTGACCTCGTACCCGCTTACCGGCGTGGTGACCACGTGGACCTACGATGCCAGCGGCCGCGTCTCCAGTGAAAGCGCCTTTGGTCGCAGCCTGGGCTACATCAGCATGTCTGAGCTCGAGAGCGCAGATGCGTATTGGGTGCTTGAGCGTGTCACCGACTCGTGGTACGGGCCGCCGCCCCGTCGCGATACGGTGTACCGGTATGATGCCGCAGGCAGGCTCGAGTACACCGTCACCAGCGATTTCTCCATGGTGCGGAACCACTACAACGCGCTGGGTCAGCTGACCCGGGTGACGAACTATGGCGTGATCGATGCGCTTCCGGAGACGCCGTTCTTCCTCTGGTCGGCATCCGACGTTGAGCTGCAGTCCATGGATGGCGTGCAGCCTTCGCGTAACACCTGGTACGAGTACGATGCTGCTGGCAGGCGCATCGAGGAGATCGACGCACTCGGCAATAGTGCCCACTACACCTATGACGCCATTGGTCGTCTGCTCTCATACGAGAACCGACTGGGTCACGTGTGGTCGTACGACTACGACAGTGCCGGACGCCAGATCTCCGAGACCAGCCCCCAGGTGGACGTGGCCACAGCCGACGCCACGGGAGCGGTGACCACGCAGCGCCGATCGGTGGTGACGCTGACCGGCTACGACAGCTTCGGCAATGTCATCTCGCGCACCGAAGACGCCACGTCGTCACGTCCGCGCACGGTGACCTACGAGTACGACGTACGCGGCAACCAGATCCGGACCGTATTCCCCACGAGCGGTCAGCTGGATGCCGATGGCAACCTGGTGGACACCGAAACCCACAGCAGCATTGAGGTGACGTATGACGCCTTGGGCCGCGCGATCGCCCAGCGTGACGTCCGCGGCAACTACAGTTACAAGATCTACGACATCCAGGATCGTGTCGTTTTCGATATCGACCAGGAAGGCTACGTTACAGAGTATCAGTACAACGCTCATGGCGAGCAGACCCGCCTCCGGCGGCTCGCGAATCGTGCCGAGGCATCACCCGTAGGCCAGAGTGCGCAACAGTTCGCCGAGCAGCTGATCTACAGCGACTACCAGGATCGCGTGATCGACACCTTCTATGATGCGGCGGGTCGCAAGAGCTCGGTGATCCAGCTCCTGTGGGACGGCCGCTTAGGCGATGGTGGTGGATGGACCTATGGTGCTACCGTCAGGTACTTCTACAACGGCTATGGCGATCTGGTGGTGGAGCGGTCCCTGACCACGACCACGAGAAGCTGGGGCTCGGAGCCTCCTGCGGAGGAAGTCCTGCCCGTCGCCTATGGGGGCGAGTACCCGCTGGACAATTGGGAATTCGCCTACGGCGATACGTACCACTACTACGATGAGATCGGTCGCGAGATCAAGACGGTCGATCAGGCCGGCTATCTGACGACGCGTAGCTACGATGCGGCGGGCGAACTGTCCGAAGTCATCGAGCATGCCCGCGCCTTGGAAGATATGCCGCGCGACCCAGAGGATGTGCCCGGTGCGCCCTTGGCAGGTGATGCGGGCACTGGCTATGACCGAGTCACCCGCTACACCTACGACGCCTTGGGGCGTCGGATCGGCGAAACCCAGGTGCGCCACTACCGGAACATTGGTGGCGCCGAGTTCAACCAGGACTTCGTCACCTGGATCGACTACGACGATGAAGGGCGCATCGTCAGCAAGGATGTCGATGGAGTCCAGACCTCCACCCGCTACGACGAACTGGGCCGGGTGATCTCGGTTGAGGAAGCCGAGCGCGATGTGCTGGCCATGGATGTGGCAGCTCAGATGCTGCTGGGAGCCGATCCTGCGACGCTGTATGAGCGCGCGTCGCCCTACACCAGCATGGTGTATGACGCTTTCGGCAATCTGGTCCAGACGCGCAGGTATGCGCGTGGGCTTCGAAATGGCGAGCTGATCACCTCCGACAACGACGCGGTCCATACGTTCCGCTACGACTTCCAGGGTCGGGCGGTCTGGGAGCGGGATGCGGTCGGCACGGTGTATACACGTCGTTACGATGAGGCGGACAACCTGTTGTCCACCCAGTATCGTCTGGAAGGCAATGAAGGACGGTGGTCGAACGTTGTTCACCAGGCGGAATACGACGCCATAGGTCGCCAGACGCTCTCATGGACATCGCGTGAGCAGTACCAGGGCCAGGCACTGGTGGGAGAGGCACAGGACGCCATCAGCCAGGTGCGCTACAACGCTTTTGGCGAGATCGTCGCCAAAGACAATCATGCCGACATGACGCTGCATGCCGAGGAGCTGGCAGCCCAGTATTGGTATGACGGGAACGGCCGTCTTAGCGCCAGCAATGCGCAGGGCGGCGGATGGCGCATGTACACCTACGATCTGCAAGGCCGGCAGTTGAGCGAAATGCGGCTGGTCAGCACGTTGGCTGAGGATGGTCAGATCGAGACCGGCCAGGCTGTCACGCTGAACGAGCTCGATGCGTTGGGCCGGGTGGTACGCCAGACGCTGCCTGCCTACGGGGAAGGCGTGGATGCTCCGGTCATTGAGACGCGATATGACCGGTGGGGCAACGTGCTGGAGGTGATTGACCCGCGTGGTGCCAGCACGCAGTACCTGTACAACGAGTTGAATCAGGTCATCCGGGAGATCCGCCCCGAAGCCAGGGTCGTTGATCGTCAAGGCGTGGAAACGTTGGCGCGCCCGACCCTGGAGTTCTATTACGACGCGCGGGGCCAGCTCATTGGCGTTCGCGATGCCAATGGAAACGTCCGTCTGACCCATTACGACGAGGTGGGTCGGGTGAGCAGCACCGTCGATGGAACCGAGGCCGAGACCCGGTTCTTCTACGACACGTTTGGCCAGCAACGATTGACGCAAGATCCGCTGGGCTATGTGACCTTCCGCGATTATGACCAGACCGGTCGCATATTCCGCCAGGGCGACTACCTGCGCGGCGAAGGCGGCACGCGCACCCATCATGTCCGCGAACAGTACGTGCTGAACCAGAACGGGGACCGGCTGGTGGTCACGGATGCGCTGGGCAACAGCACGCATTACGACTACGACAGCCGCCACCTGGTAACGCGCAGCCGTACGGCTGAAGGCGTGGTCATGGACTACGGGTATGACGCCAACGGCAACAAGATCCGGGAGACCCAGGGCATTTCCGATCCGGTTGGTCTGCTCGGCGGCACGGCCCCGACGCTTCCCGTGCCCGTGCCCTTCCCGAATGGCAGCTTCGAGGCTGGTGCGGACGGATGGACGCTCAGTGCCATCAATGGCGCGACGCTTGGGGTAGTCACCGGCAGTGGGGTGGATGGCGGAAACGCATTGAGGTTGGTCGGTACAGGCGAGCCTCAGGATGGGAGCGCCTTCCTCCAGGAGGCCGTCGCCGTTACACCCGGACAGTTGCTCAACATCAACGCCATGGTGCGCCTGGAGGGGGGTACCTACGGAACTTCCTACTCGCTCGTGTTCGCGTGGGAGGACGCCAACGGGGTCCAGACATGGGCCAGCCAGTCGCCGCAGATGCGCGGCGAGGTGGGGGCCGACTGGCATCGCGCCAGCTGGAGTGCCCAGGTACCTGTCGATGCGGTGGCTGTGCGCGTGGGCGTCTACCTCAATGCCTCCGATTCGGGCACACCTTCCGTCATCCTCGTCGATGACTTCGGATGGAACCTGACCACACCGCAGGCCACGGATGGCCGTACCCGAGTGACCGACGAGGAGGGTGAGATCGTCTTCCTCGACGAACAGACCTGGGACTATGACTACTTCAATCGTGTGGTCGACCACAACGATCTGGGGGGTGTGGACTATGACTACGAATACGATGTCGCCAGCGGACAACTGATCCGTCAGAGCCTGGGGCCGGAACTGCCGGACCCTGAAAACCAAACGCCCGAGATCGTGCAGACCTACCCTCGGCAGGACTTGGTGCCTGGCCAGCCATGGTCCTTCTCGGTGTTCGATGCCTTCCTCGATCCCAACGGCGATGCGCTGACGTTTAGCGCTGAGCGTTCGGAAGGCATGCCGCTTCCGGCATGGCTTTCCCTGGATCCCCAGACCGGTCTGTTCACGGGTACGCCGCCAGAGCCGGAAGCCGGGTTCGCGGTGTGGATCACCGCCACCGATCCGCAGGGCGAGTCGGTGGTGCTGCGCCTCGACATCTGGGTGCCTGATCCCACGCAAGGAGGATCGGGCACGTTGCCGAATCTGGGTTTCGAGTCCGGTGACGTGGAGTGGAACAAGGGCAACGACTGGACCATCAACTGGGAGAACGATACGGATGCCTATGCGGGCGAGTGGTCGGCGCGCTTCGGCGGGCTGGGCAACAGCAGCCTGTGGCATGCGCAAACCCTGGCGGTGACAGCGGGTCAGACCTTTGCCGGTAGCGTGCGGATCCAGACCCGTGGTGGCTCGGCTGAATTGCTGCTCGGGTGGTATGACGTCAATGGCAACCTGATCAAGCTCGATAAGGGCTCGCTGATCCGGAACGGCAGCTCCTGGACTTATTCGAGCAAGACCGCGACCGCTCCTGCTGGCGCGGTCCGGCTGGGCATCGGTGTCAGCGCGCAGAACGATGCGGGTGAAGGTCCGGTGCTGGTCGATCAGTTCAGCCTCGCAATCGCTTCAACCGGCGGCACGGGCGGTGGTGGTGGGGGCGGCGGCGGCACCGACATTCCTGTCCAGCAGCAGTCCGTCGCTTACACCCTGCAGGCCACGGGCGAATCCGAGTTCGAAACCTCGGGAGCCGGCGATGTGGCCGGTCTTGGTCCGGAGTTGCCGGGCGCGCCCGTCCCGCAGGCGGACAGCGGCGCCAAGCAGTACTTCTACTATCCCAACGGACAGATCAGAGAGATCAGGGAGGTCACGCCGTCCGGTGTGAACTGGACGCGCTACGCCTACGACGCATCGGGCAACCGTGTGCTGGAGGAGACGCGCACGGTGGATGCGAGCGGCGCAATCCTGCATCTGCGCACGCAATCCGTGTTCGATTCGCATAACCGTCTGGAGTCCATGACTCAGGACGACCTGGGCCAGGGCGTGCGCATGCTCGAGGTCCGCTATGCCTATGACGCCATGGGCAATCGGCGTCGGGTGGAAGCGGTCAACGGTTTCACGCCCACCACGCCCAATGCGCCGTTCAACGCCAACTTCGAGCAGGGGGATTCGGGCTGGGAGCTGGGCGAAGGGTTTGTGATCGAGGATGGAGGCTACGCCCAGCAGGGCGAGTGGAAGGCGGTGCATCGCGGTACCGGTACCTCCATGATCACCAATGAGAATCGGGTGCCTGTCATTCCGGGCCAGTCGTTGGAAGCGCGTGGCTACTATCATCAGGGATCGGCCGATTCGGGCGATAACTGGGGCGAGGTCTGGATCCTCTGGTACGACACCAACGGCACGGAGATCGGGCAGACGCGCGGCAACCGCATCACCAGCTCCGACGGTGGCTTCCGGCTATCCACGGCCCGGGGCAATGCGCCCGCTGGTGCGGCGTTCGCTGCCATCGCCGGGTACAGCTACAAGACGCGTGGCACCGACGTCAGGTTCGACAATTTCAGCTGGAACTATCGTCCCTTCACCACCGACCCCAACGGTCCCGCCAACCTGGACTTCGAGCAGGGGGCCAACGGCTGGACCCTCAATGGCGTGCAGATCGCCTCGGGGTCTTCTGATGGTACCGGCAGCCAGGTGGCGCGCTTCAGCTACAACGGCGGCCAGTCCGGCTCGATCGTGACCCAGCAACGCATTGAAGTCGAAGCCGGCACGGTCTTCACAGCATCGGCCAGGATGCGCGTCACCGCCCGCGTCGATCAGATTGGCGGCGCCATGCGCGTCCTGTGGTTCGATGCCAACGACAACTTCATCAGCAGCACGCCAGGGAGTTCCGTCAATGCGTACTGGGGCGGGGGTTACCCCAACTGGACCACATCCTCGGTCAGCACTAGCGTGCCCCAGGGTGCGGTCTACGCACGCCTTCAGGGCGAGGCCTACGCGCTGAGGTCCGGGGCGGATGTGGAGTTCGACAATTTCAGCTACCAGCTGGAAGGTTCGGACGACCTCAATCGGCATACGTACTGGTACGACTACGACGCCGAGAACCGTGTGACCGTCACCAACGGTCGCCTGGTCAACGGCGTCATCGAGGTCGCGCCGGAAGACACCAGCTTCGCGTTGGGCTACGACGCAGCCGGGCGTGCCAGCTTCCGCCGGTTCCTGGATGATGGGGTACTGAAAGAGGAACAGACCCTCTTCGACGAGCGCGGACAGCGCACGCATGTGTTCCAGGCCTACGCGGTCGGCTCTACCGCGCCGGTATCGCTGAAGGAGAGTTTCGTCTATGACGAGGTAGGCCGGCAGCTCGAGCGCCGGGAGTACTTCGATCAGGGCACGGTGCGCAACGGGGTGAACATCGGCGGCTGGCTGCAGCGGGCCGAAGTGACCACCTACGACGCCGATGGCCGGGTCACGTTGACCACCATCAAGGGCCGTGGGCTGGGTTGGGTGGCCGAGCAGCCGGTTCTGCCGGTGACGGACGGTCTGCTGCCCAATCTGGATTTCGAATCCGGGGATACGCAGTGGAATCGCGGTACGGGGTGGACGATCAGCCAGGAGAACGTGGCCGACGCCTACAGCGGCGCGTGGTCGGCGCGTTATGGCGGACTGGGCAACAGCAGCATCTGGCATGCACAGAGCGTGGAGGTCACGGCGGGCCAGTCGTATACCGGCAGCGTGAAGATCCAGACCCGGGGCGGTTCGGCCGAGCTGTTGCTGGGCTGGTTTGATGCCAGCGGCAACCTGATCAAACTGGACAAGGGCTCGCTGATCAAGACCGGCAGCTGGTGGGCCTCCTCGTCCAGGACGGTGACGGCGCCCGCGGGCGCGGTGCGGTTGAGCATCGGCGTGAGTGCGCAGAACGATGGCGGCGAAGGCCCCGTCATCGTGGACCACTTCAATCTGGTGGCCAGCGGCGCTGGTGCGGGCGGCGGCACGGGCGGGGGTGGTGGCACAGGCGGTGGCGGGACCGAAATCCCGGTCCAGCAGCAGTCGCAGGCCATGGTGATGATGGGCGCACCGGCCCTGTCGGTCGAGCCCTCCGGCAATCCGCAGATCGACAGCCTGGGCTCGCTGGTGGACCTGGCGCGGGTGTCCTACACCGGCGCGGGCGCGGGCTATGACCAGGCCGGGCGTCTGCAGGGGTATCGCTACACCCTGATCCGTCACGAGGAGGGCAGTGGGGCCAACAACGAAACGCCGGCCAACTACACGCACACCTACACCTACCAGTACGAAGGGCGCGAGAGTTACCTGGAGAAGCAGGTCTACGGCAGCAGTACGAACCAGGACTTCAAGGCCAGCACCAGCGCCAGCACCTACGACGCGTGGGGCCGGCGGGTGGCGATCCGGCAGAACACACCGGGCCAGAACGATGTCGATGACACGGTGCGGTACTTCAGCTACGACGGTGAGAACCAGATCCTGCGCCGTCGCCAGGGCACGCTGGAGAACGGGGTCTTCACCCAGACCACGGCCGAGGCGGCGCAGACGCAGCTGTATGCGTACGTCAGTGGGCAGCAGGTGGGTTCGGGCAAGTACAACGGTGAGCTGGATGTCATCGGCCGGCTGACGGCCTACAGCACGCAGGCGGGCAGTACGCAGACCACGGTGCAGGCGGGCGAGACGCTGCGCAGCATCGCGCAGCGGGTGTATGGCAACGAGAACCTGTGGTACGTGCTGGCGCAGGCCAATGCGTTGACGGGTGAGGAGACGCTGGCCGGCGGCACCACGTTGACGGTGCCGGAGGTGAAGGTCACGGCCAACGACTCGAACACGTTCAAGCCGTTCAACCCGAGCGAGGCCATCGGCAACACGGCGCCGGAGTTGCCGTACATTCCGCCGCCGCCGAAGGACAGCTGCAATCCGCTGGTGGCGATTCTGGTGGTTGTGGTGGCGGTGGTCGTTACCGTCTTCACTGCAGGTGCGGCTGCCATGGCGATGGCAGGAACGCTGGGGTCCACAGGGCTTGGCGGCATCATGGCGGCGGGTGCCGCAGCGTTGTCGGGCGGCGCCATAGCCGGTGGCGTGACACTGACCACATTGGGAAGCGCGGTCGTTGGCGCAGCAGCAGGTGCTGCTGGCGCTGCGGCCAGCATGGCGGTCGGCAGCGCAATGGGGCAGGGCAGCTTCAGTTGGCGCGGTGTTGCGGCAGGGGCGGTTGCTGGCGGCCTTACAGCGGGGGCATCAAGTCTGATATCCAGCGGCGCCAGTGCGGGCGGGCTTTTGGCCACCGCACCCAATCAGTTCACCACGCTGGGCAAGGTGGTGCAGGGCGTTGCCGGGTACGGTGCGAGCGTGGTGGGTAATGCCACCGCAGGACTGGACACGGCCTTTAGCTGGAATGCGGTTGCGGCCTCGGCGGTGGGTTCGTTCGCTTCCGCCAAGCTGGGTGGCCGGGTTGGTCAGCTGGAATGGGGCGGCAGCAGCGGCAATTTCATGAAGGATGCCGCTGGCTACTTCGTCAACAGCGCCTCGCATGCCACGGCGCGTCGTGCCATGGGCCTGGGCAGCCAGGACTGGGATGGCATGGCGGTGGATGCATTTGGTAATGCGTTGGGGAACGCTGCGGTTGGGAAGCTACGGAACTGGCAAATCGGGCGCCGGGCAAACGCACCAACTGAACTGCTAGGCCCAGGCACAAGCTTCACGCGAGCACTGAATGACCCCAACTACACGCCGCAATGGCTGGAAGACGCCTATTCCGAATACCTTGCTTCGCAAGCAGATTCAACGCTGAAACAAAGCCTGGAGGACATTCATGCCAATCCGGAACTTGACCGTCCTCTGACGAGTGCGGAGCGGGCGAACCTAATCGAGGAGCAGGCTGCGGAAGCGGAGGCGAGGGGATATGTCTGGGCGGGAAGCGCTGAGGAAAACAACATCCTCGCGTGGACCAGCCACGCCATGCAGAAGGGAAGCGGCGCGCTATACCGGCGCAGCGTTCCCATGCCAACGCTTGCCACCGATAGCGACAAGTGGCGCGCGGAAATGCATCGGCCCATACACGACGCGATGTTGAGCATGTATCCCGACCATACCGACGACATCTTGCGGGATGCGACGGCCGGTGAAATGTTTGGCCGACACGTCGGACAATTCTTGGACGGCGTAGGGAACGTAGTCGCCGGTCTGGTGGTGGAACCCATCCTGATGGTGGCCGACGGCATGAGGGCTGCCTATAGCGTTGCAAGGACGGAAACGTCGGGCCGCCTGTATGAGATAAACATGTGGAGCGGCATAGGCAAGGCCGCAGAGGCCGGGGCGACGACTGGCCAATTGGTCCAGCAGATGAATCCGGCGCTCCAGTTCCTGATTGCCCAGCATGATTTGAGGGATGCCTACCGGCGGAAGGATTTTGATTCCTTCTCGTATCAGATCGGCAATATCACTGGTAACGTGGTGGCGGGCGCGGCTCTGGGTAAGTTTGGCGGTACAAGTATCGCGCCGGGAAGTCTTGCGGGGGCGACCCGATGGACGGCATCGACAAGCTGGACAGCCACGAAATGGACATGGTCTACCGGCAAGTCTGTGGCGGGCTCGATGTTCGATGGGCCGTCCTTTGGTTCACCAAGGGCTCAGTGGGGTGCAATCGGCGACCTCTCGAAAGGCAGTCCATTAACCGCCACACGACTGCGTAATACGCCTGGGATCGTGACGGCTAGTGGTGAATTGTCCCCTGTGTCTGGTCGTTGGCTAGATGCTAGTACGCCGGCACCAATACCCGCGCAGGTCGCTGATGCTCTTGTAGGTAGAGAATTTGCAACTTTTGGTGATCTCCAGAGCGCAGTTTGGAGAACCATTGGAAACAACGGCGACCTAGCCAGTGGATTCACCTCAAGAAATGTTGCTCAGATGCGCGCGGGCCTCGCACCATTTGCACCATCGGAGTACTTGAATGCGAGCGGGGCATTCGGCCAGACTTTCAATTTGCATCATCAGGCCTGGATTTCAAGAGGTGGCCCTGTCTATGATCTAAGTAATCTTTATATTGTCTCCCCGAGAGTGCACTACGGGTTCCACTATCAGCCATAGATGAGTGACATGACTAGGATCGGAAGCGAGCGGGAATTGCTGGCTAAGCTGGACGTCATAAGTCGTCCAGATAATTACAACTTGACTCAGAGGATGGCTGATCAGGCGTTGATTGACTTTTGCGCTGCTTGTCCAGATCCGGTTGGAGCACGATGGCTCATCGTCGAATGTATGGATTCAATGTCAGACGAAGAGCTTGTTATGCGAGCCTTAAAGATGCCTAAAAAGGCTATGGCCAGTATTCCGGTCGCAGTAGTGCCTGCTGATCATCCTTCTAGAAGCGTACGCGAATAGGAAACAGTGAACATAAGCGCGCGTAGGGCGAGCCATGAAAGACATCGTTGTAGGGCGGGCCTTGGCCGACCTACATAAAGGCCTACCCTCCGCCGGTTCGGCTTAACGGCTGCGCCGTTCTAGCCAATGCCGTGTCGCTATGTCGAACATCGTCGTTACTGGAAGCATTCCTAACAGTACGGCAGTTGGGCTGACCTCGTGATGCCCAACATACACGCGCTGGAAGCGATTCGGCGTCGCACTTATGGAGAGATTATGAACAGGGAACGATTGAATAGCGAAGGGTTGATCCATCTCTCATTGCAGGCCATGAACGCCTCCCGTGATGAGGAGGCCGTGGAGCTTCTTGCAGAACTCCTAGAGGGTGAGCCTGAGCATACGCAGGGTATTTATTTACTGGCCGCCCAACACGCTCAGCTGGGGATGCTCGACCAAGCCGAGGCAGGCTTCCGCAAAGCCACTGCGCTGGCAGGCAACGACTTCCCCATGCCCCGCTTCCAGTTGGGCCAGTTGCTGATGGTGCAGGGTCGGCCCGACGAAGCCGTCAACGTGCTTTTGCCGTTGACGAATGCGGCAGACCCCGCGCTACGCGCCTACGCCAATGCCTTCATCGCCTTTGCCGCTCAACAGGTGGCCGATGCCATAGCGGCCTTGCGCGAAGGGTTGCAACATCATCAGAGCATCCCCGTCCTGGCTGACGATATGCGCCGCCTGGCGGCTGATCTTGAGCGCAGTCTTGGCGTTCCGGATGAAGCGCCCGCCATCACCGGTTCGGCCGCCTCCATGCTGCTGTCCAACTACCAGAAGCACTGATCGCCACGATGTCCGTCGACCGGCTGTCTTCCACGGCATCCCTCATCGCCGCGCTCCGCGGCGATGTGCTGCGGAAGATGGAGCAGCGCCCGAAGGCCGAGCCTAGTCCCGCATCACAAAGTGGACGCCAACCACCCCAGATCGCCCAGCTGCGCGTGCAACTGGTCGATATCGCCCGCGCCGCGGACCTCAGCGATCCCGTGCAGGTACGGCAGGCCCGGACACGTATGCTGCGCAGTGTCCTGCTCTGGGAGTTCGGTGACGCCTTTCGCGACCACCCCGAGTGGCGGCCACTCATGGACTACCTGAGCTCGGCCCTCGACGACGACGCGGCCAACGCCCGCTTCCTGCGGCTACTACAGGCTTTGAAGGGCAAGACAAAGCGGACTTCCCGCTAGAACTTCCTTTCCGGGATGGTCACCCCGCCGGCGCGTGGGGTGCCGTAGAGCATTGGCGTCAGTGCGTAGAACGACGGCGCCGAAGGACCGGTCATCGCGGGCCACTTCGGCCTGATGGGCCAGTGGCATCGATTCGAGCACTGGCGGGACCATCTAGGGCGGCGCATTGAAGAAAAATCAGCCCTGGCGCGCTTCTCCCCACTGAGTTGTGAATAGACAGCGAAGAGCAGCGCAATCGAAGCGTGATCCGCACCTCCAAACTGAGTTCAGTTTGCGCAGAAGTTTTGGTTCACACGTTTACTTCGCACATCGAAGCCAATCAGTACAACGATTCTGCGGCAGCGCTTGACAACCCCGATCCGGCATGACTTAAAGTCGCCGCCAACAGGGGGATACACGACGGATTACGCTTCAGCGGACACTGTGTGGGGTCGCACATCGCTGAGGCTTCTTTCGAAGGGCATCCAGGAAATCAACGGAAGACTTCTCTCGTTCTCGAGCGAAGCTGATTGCATGTCCACGGAAGTTCTATGTCGTCAGAAGTACAGCTCCGGGCCTTCCTGGCCCAGGATCCAGGCAATCCGGAGATTGCATGCGATCTGATTGACTTGCAGCTCACTGCAGGTCAACCGGAAGCGGCGCGTCTCACTCTCGCCAACCTGCCGAACGACGTCCAACGCAATCCGGGCGTCAGCTTTCGAGCCTCGCGTATCGACCTGGCTACAGGCGACTATGGTGCGGCACACGAGCGTCTGCGTGCCTTGATCGAGCTGGGGCACGACGCACCCGCGATTGGTCACGACTTGGCCTTTGCGCAGCTATGCCAACGGCGTACCGACGCCGCCGCTGCGACGATCAGTCGCACGATCGCGCGGCACGGAGCCTCCCCCGAACTACACGTTCTGCGTGCACGCGTTGCGCTGATGGATGGCGATCACGCACAGGCGCAGCACAGTCTGGATGAAGCACTGCGCATGGAGCCTGATCACGCCACTGCCATGGGCGTGCGAGCGCTGGGCCTGCTGGACTCGGGCAATCTCCCCTCCGCCCAAGCGGCCGCAGCGGACTGCCTGGCCCGATACCCGGACCAGCACGAAGCCCTGCTCGCATCCGCAACCGCTCATCTGTGGACGGGCAATCCCGCATTGGCGGGGGAGCAGTATCAGCGCGCGTTGGCGCGGTTCCCGAATTCAGGCCGCGCGTTGTCGGGCATGGGGCAGGTACTGGCCATGGCCGGCCATCTCGAACAGGCGGAGGCCACCTTGCGCCATGCCGTGCGTACCATGCCTGATCACATCGGCACATGGCATGCCTTGGGCTGGGTGCAACTGCTGCAGGGCGACCTGCCTGAGGCCAGAAACAGCTACCAGGCCGCGTACGACCTGGACCGGAACTTTGCCGAATCGCACGGTGGCCTGGCCGTGGTGGCCTTCTTCGAAGATCGTTTCGAAGATGGCGAAGCCAGCATGAAGCGTGCACTCAAGCTGGACCCGAAATGCGTCAGCGGTCGATATGCCAAGACACTCTGGCTGCACCACACGAGTCAGGCGGAAGCATCCGACGCCCTCTTTGCCGAACTGATGGAGCAAGGCGCCCTCCCGGGCATTGATCCGCTGCAGGCCAGCCAGGCAGCCGAGCGTCTCCGCGCGCGCGCCACTTCTCGACGCTCACAGGGTTGAGGACGCGGGCATGGACGCCGACACCGCAATGCAGTTGATGGCACAGACGCTGATCGCGGCCGCCAAGGTGTCCGCGCCCGTGTTGCTGGCCACGCTTGCGGTTGGGCTGGTCATCTCCATCCTGCAGGTGGTCACGCAGGTCCAGGAGATGACGTTGACGTTCATCCCCAAGCTGATCACGGTGGGGATTCTCTGCATCCTGCTCGGCGGCTGGATGATGGCCACCACCGTGGAACTGGCCAAGCGCCTGTTCGATTTCGCGGCGGGACTGTAGATGGACGCGCTGACCAACTTTGCGGTCCTGTTCGTGCTGGCTGCGCTGCGGTATCTGCCCGTCGTCGTGCTGCCAGGTCTTTCGCCACTCGTATGGGCACCCACGTTCGTCCGTGTCGTGGTGATGCTGGCCTTTGCATGGCTGACCGTCTTGAGCCTGCCTGATGCAGGCCTGGCGTCGACGTCGGCGTCGGCTTTGGCATGGCCCATGGGCTTGATGCTCGCCGCAGCAGGCGAGTTGCTGCTGGGCAGCGTGTTCGGCTTGGCATTCATGCTGCCCAACGCCGCGATCCATAGCGCGGGCTGGCTTGTGGACATGCAGGCTGGTCTGGGCGCCGCCACTTTGTTCAATCCCACCAACGCCAATGCCGCCGAGTCGTTGCTGGGACATGCATTGATGCTGGTGGCGACGGTGCTCTTCTTTGCGTTGGATCTGCACTTGGCCTTGTTCAAGGGCATCAGTGCGAGTCTGCGCGTGCTGCCGCTCGGCAGCGTAGGGCTGCAGGTGGACAGTACAGGCGTGCTGGCCATGCTGGGGCGCAGTTTCTCCCTTGGCCTGCTCCTGGTGGCTCCCATCGTACTGGGGTTGTTCTGCGTCGATCTGGGCGTCGGTTATGCGTCGCGCTCCATGCCGCAGGCCAACGTCTATTTCCTGGCCCTGCCGCTCAAGGTGGCGGTCGCCATGGGGCTGATGGTGCTCACTTTGGCCCACATGCCGATGTTGATGGGGCGGCTCTTTCATGGCGCCTTGCAACAGGTGCCCGCCAGCCTTGGGGCGCCCTGATGGCCGACGCGGATCAGGACAAGACCGAGCAACCCACGCCGTATCGCCTGGAGCAGGCGCGTGAACGCGGCGAGGTGGCCAAGAGCGTCGACATGGTGGGTGCGCTCGGGCTGGCCGTGTTTGCCGTCGTGTTCATGCTGACGGTGGTGAGCATCGTCGGCAGCCTGACGTCCGCCACGCGGCAGATCATCGCCCAGGCGGGCATGCGGCCGGAGGTGGGGGCCGGACTCGCCGGTTGGCTGGGGCAGGTCTACGCAGGACTTCTGCCGCCGTTGATGCCCCTGCTGCTGGCCCTGATCGTGGTGGCGGTGGTGGCGAACGTTGTACAGACCGGGCCCATCTTCAGCACGCATCCAATCACGCCCGACTTCAAGCGCATGAATCCGGCTCAGGCCCTCAAGCGCGTGTTCTCGCGGCGGACCCTGTGGGAACTGGGCAAGCTGGTGGTCAAGCTTGCTTTGCTGGGTGGCTTGGCCTGGCTGGCTGCGCAGGCTGCCCCGGGCTGGGTCGCGCGGATCGCCGGTGCGCAGCCGGTGCAACTACCTCGACTGCTGCAGGAGGGGTTCTGGACCACCTCGCTCTACGTCGTCTTGGTGCTGGCGCTGGTCGCGTTGGCGGACCTCATGTTCGTGCGGCGCGACCACCTGCGCCGCATGCGCATGAGCCGGCGTGAGTTGCGCGACGAGACCAAGCGGCGCGATGGCGATCCGGAGGTCAAGTCCAAGCAGAAGCGACAGATCCGTGAGCTGCTGAAGAAGGTGCGCGCCTTGCCGCGCGTCGCCGATGCCGACGTCGTGCTGACCAATCCCACGCACTTCGCGGTGGCGGTGCAGTATCGCCCCAAGACCATGCGCGCCCCCATTGTGCTGGCCAAGGGGCGTGGATTTCTCGCGTCGCGCGTGCGTGCGCTGGCGGGGCGTAGCGGAGTACCGGTTGTCCGCTCGCCCGTGCTTGCGCGGGCGCTACATCGACAGTGCGACATCGATTCGCCAGTACCTGAATCCTTGTACGGTCAATTGGCGCCGATCTATCGCCAGCTCTATGCCTCCGGCCGCCGGAGGGCTGAATGAAAGCCCTATTCTCGCTACTGTGGGCCGACAAGCGCGACCTGGCTCTGGTCGCCCTGGTGCTGGGCATCCTGATCGTACTGTTCGTGCCAGTGCCGGCGCCGGTGCTGGACTTCCTGCTGGTGATCAACATCAGTCTGGCGCTGCTGATTTTGCTGGTGACGTTCTTCACCGAATCGCCGCTGAACTTCTCCACCTTTCCGACACTGCTGCTGATTGCCACCATGTTTCGGCTGGCGCTCAACGTATCAGCCACCCGCTTGATCCTGGACGGGGCCGATGCCGGACGCGTGATCAGCGCCATCGGTTCGTTCGTGATCCGCGGCAACTACGTCGTGGGCATCGTCGTGTTCCTGATCCTGGTGGTGGTGCAGTACGTGGTGGTGACCAACGGCGCGCAGCGCGTGGCCGAGGTGGCGGCGCGCTTCACCCTGGACAGCATGCCCGGCAAGCAGATGAGTATCGATGCCGACATGAACATGGGATTGATCGATGAGCATGAGGCGCGCAGGCGCCGGGCCATGATCGAGAAGGAAGCCAACTTCTACGGCGCCATGGATGGCGCGACCAAGTTCGTCAAGGGCGACGCGATCGCCGGCATCATCATCATCCTGATCAATATCGTGGGCGGTCTGGCTATCGGCATCGCGCAGCTCGGGATGCCTTGGACAGAAGCGGTCCAGCGCTACACCCTGCTTACCGTGGGTGACGGTATCGTGACCCAGATCCCCTCGCTGGTCATCGCGGTGGCTACCGGCATCATCATCACCCGGGCGGCAGCCGATGCGCGGCTGGGATCGGAGATCCCGCGCCAGATCCTGTCCAGTCCACGCGCTTTGTTGATGGTGGCGGCAGCGTTGCTGGTGATTCTGTTACTGCCACAGTTCCCCAAACTGCCGGTGCTGATCGTGCTTGCCGGTGTCATGGCGCTTGCCTGGTATGCGTCCCGTCCCGGAAGCGAAGCGAACGGCGAAGTGGACGAGCGTGGAAGTGGCGCCGTCGAGACACCACAGGCGGCCAACGGTCAGCTGGAACTGCAACAGGCCATGAAGGTCGAGCCCATCGAGATTCGCATGGGAGCGCAGGTCCACCAGCTCTTGTTGGGACCCCAGGGGGACCTGCCCGAGCGTATCAACCATCTGCGTAAACAGGTCGCCGGGGACCTAGGGTTTGTAATGCCCAAGCTGCAGAGCAGCTTGCGTCCAGAGTTGGATGCCCAAGCCTACGAGATCCTCGTACAAGGGCATCGTGCGGGGCATGGCAGCCTCGTGCCCGACAAAGTACTGGCCATCAATCCCGGTGGCGTGCGTGCAAAGCTCGAGGGCACCGAGACCCGGGACCCTGCGTACGGCTTGCCTGCGCAGTGGATCGATGCCCAGGCGCGTACGCAAGCCAAGGCAGCGGGTTACACGCTGGTCGAGCCCGACACGGTGCTGATTACGCACCTCAACGAAGTGGTCAAGCAGCAAGCCCCTGAAATGCTGACACGCGCCGAGACAGAACGCCTGGTCAAACGCGTGCGCGAAGAGAGCGCAGCGTTGATCGACGAACTGGTCCCCAACATCCTGACGTACTCCGATATCCAGAAGACTCTGCAGTTGTTGCTGCGCGAGCAGGTGAGCATCCGCAACCTCGAAGCCATCCTCGAGGTGCTGGTCGATGCCGGACGCACGGTCAAGGTACCGGAAGAACTCGTGGAACGTGTCAGGGAACGGCTTGGCCCGAGCATCTGCCAGAAATTCAACGATGCCCGCGGGGAGCTCAACGTGCTGACTTTGGCGCCGGACACCGAACGCACACTGGTAGGCAACCACCGCAGCGCCGAGGGGCGTGGTTCGCTCTTTACCGACATCGGCCAACTGGATGCCTTCATCCGCCATCTGGCCCGCCAGTCCGAAGCCATGATGGGGCGTAGCCTGATGCCGGTGCTGTTGTGTCCGACGCCGTTGCGCAGGCCCCTGCGTGGTCTGATCCAGCGCTCGCTCCCGCACGTGGCGGTCCTCGGCTTGAATGAGATTCCATCCTCCACCCCGGTGCGCTCCTTCGCCACCATCGACGCCAGCACCTGAGGAGATCGGCATGAGTGATGTCATCCAGTCTGTCGCGCGTGCGCTCAGTGCGGACATCCAAGGCATCAATACGGTCAGCCACAACGTCGCCAACCTCAACACCCCGGGATTCCAGGGCGTGCGTGCGCTGCCGGACTTCGGCGCGGCCGCCGGCTTGCACCAACCGGACGTACGTGCCGTGGAACTGGCAGACGGTCCGTTGAAGCAGACCCAGCGACCGCTGGACCTGGCCTTGCGTGGCGATGGCTTCTTCTTGATCGAACGCGATGGGCAGACACTGTTGACCCGTTCGGGGCGCTTCATGCGCGATGCCGAGGGACGCTTGATCACCGCGCACGGAGATCGGGTGCTTGCCGATACCGGGGCGCTGTCGCTGCCGGATGGACCGATCCGCATCGAGCGCGACGGCCAAGTACTCGTGGATGGGAAGCTGTTGGCCACCTTGTCCATCGTTGATGTGGCCGAACCCATGAAACTGCAGCCCGTGAATGGCGGATATCGCTACGAGGGCGCAATGCGGCCTTGGAGCGGCTCGCTACAACAGGGCGCCATCGAGCAGTCCAACGTCGACGCTGCCGCCGAGACCTTGCGCCTGGTGGAGCTGACCCGTCACGCGGAATCGGTGCAGCGCGTGATTTCCATCTACGACCGCGCGCTTGAGACCGGCATCAACCGCCTCGGCGACAACTAACTCCGGAGTCAGACCATGATCGATGCCCTTTACATCTCATCCTCCGGCCTGCGCAGCCAGCAGGAGCAGATCGACGTCATTTCCAACAACGTTGCCAACATGCAGACCCCGGGCTTCAAGCGTGGCCGGGTCAATTTCTCGGAAGTGGCATTCATGCCCGCTGCAAGTGAAGAGGCGTCCGGTACGGGCGCGTTCCATGGTGGTGGCTCGAGGGTGAGTTCGACCTCTCTGGAATTCCTCGCCGGCGCGCTGCAGCCCACCCGCAACCCGCTTGATCTGGCCATCGATGGCCAAGGCTTCTTTGAGCTGGAGGATGCGGCCGGGAATCGCTTCTACTCCCGTGCCGGTCAGTTCCGGGTAGATACTGAAGGCTACCTGAGTTCGGTGGGCGGCCTGCGCCTGAGCGCGGGCATCCAGATTCCACAGGATGCCACCGACGTGAGGATCAGTCCGCAAGGCGAGGTCAGCGCCAAGCTTGGCACCGATGCCGAACGCACCGTCCTGGGTACGTTGGAGCTGGTGACGTTTGCCGCGCTGGAAGGGCTCGAATCTCAGGGAGACAACTTATTCCGCGCCACGGACCGCTCCGGGCTGCCGCTGCCTTCGATCGCCGGGGAGGGCGGTACCGGCAAGCTGGCGCAAGGCTACCTGGAGGCGGCCAACGTCGACATGATCGACGAAATGACCGGCCTGGTTCTGGCCCAGCGTGCCTATCAACTGAACGCGCGCGTGCTGCAGGCATCGGACCAGGTGCTTGAAACGATCAATAACCTGCGCCGCTGATGAAGCTTTCTCTGCTCCTGCTGCTGTGGGTCGCATGGCCTCTTCATGGCATGGCCTATGAAGCAGCGCGCGTGCCTGCGGTCGAACTGATCCGGGTCGCCGAGCAAGCGCTGCGGGCGCAAAGCGACGCATTGCCTGGCACATTCGAGTTCATTCCCGCCATGGCCCTGGAGGATTCGCTGCTGCCCTCCGGCACCACGGCGCGCCTGGTGGTCGGCAAGGTCCAGGGGTCCTGGCCGCGCACGCGCGTCGGTGTTCCGGTCCATGTCTACGCAGGCGCGCAGAAACTGCAATCGCGCCTGGTTTGGTTCACCGTGCGACGCTGGGCACACGTTCCTGTCTATGCGCGTGATGCACAGGCGGGTGAAGCATCCGAGGTGCTCGCGGTGACGATGGAGAGGCGGGACATCGCAGGTCTCCAACCGATGCTGCTCGAGGGCACAACACTGCCCCCAGGGCTGCGCCTCAACCGCCGTGTGCGCGCTGGATCGGTGGTCATCCAAGGCGACATGGAGATTGCCCCCCCCGTAAGGCGCAACGCAGAGGTGGCGTTGAACGTCCTGCACGGTGCGGTGCGGTTGCGTGTGCCGGCAATTGCCCAGCGGGATGGCCAGCTGGGGGAGCCCGTGCCGGTACGTGCGCGATCCGCGCAGCAATGGGTAACAGCGCGGGTGAGCGGTCCGCATGAGGTGACCCTTGAGAACTGATGGTCGGTTTCTTCTCCTGCCATGTGTCGTGCTGCTCTTGGCGGCGGCGCAGGGGGGCGCGCAGGAAAGCCTGATACAGCCGGAGTCCTACCGCGGCATCGCGGCCGATCGTCGCGCCTATCGGTTGGGCGACATCCTGACGGTGAACGTTCTGGAAGCGGCGCGCGCACGCTCAGGTGCCAGCACCGACGCCAGCTCGGACGTGAGGCTCCAAGGTGCTGCGTCCAGCAACAGCTACCAGGGCAGCGTCAGCGGCAGCCTCAGCGCCGGAAGCGCCGGGGGAGCGGAGACCTCGCGCGTGGGCGAACTGCGCACGCAATTGTCTGTGCGCGTAGTGGACGTCCATCCCGACGGCACCCTGGCTGTGGAAGGCGCGCAATCGCTGGTCATCAATGGGGAGGACCAGCGCATCGTACTGAGCGGCTTGGTCCGTCCGGACGACATCCAGCGCGATAACAGTCTGTGGTCGCACCGATTGGCCAATGCACGCGTGGAGTTCAGCGGCAGCGGGGTGGTCAGCCAGTCCCAGCGTCAGAGCATCGTCTACAAGGTTCTCAAATGGTTGAGGCTGCTGTGACCCGCTGCCTGCTCTTTCTTCTCTTCCTGACTGTAGCATCGCCTGCATGGGCCGCGGGCAACGAGGTCCGGGTCAAGGACATCGCACGCATCGCGGGCGTGAGAGACAACCCGTTGACCGGCTATGGGCTTGTGTTCGGTCTGTCCGGTTCGGGCGATTCGCCCCGCAACCGCGCAACCGTGCAGTCCGTGGCCAACACCTTGCGTAACTTCGGCGTCAACGCGGAGTTGGGCGATCTGTCCAGCCGCAATGTGGCGGCCGTGATCGTCACCGCCAAGCTGCCGGCCTTCGCCGAGCCCGGGCAGCTGCTGGACGTACAGGTCGCCTCAGCTGGGGATGCACGCAGCCTCGTCGGTGGAACGCTGATGCTCGCGCCGTTGAACGGGCCTGACGGTCGTGTCTATGCGATCGCGCAGGGGGCGATTTCCGTTGGCGGATACCAGTTCGAAGCAATCACGGCCTCCGTCCAGAAGAACCATCCCACCGTAGGATGGATTCCGTCAGGCGCCAGCGTCGAGATGCGCTCCCCCCTGGGAGTCGCAGGCGATGGCCAGTCGCTGAGTGTGTTGCTCAACGAGCCCGACTTCACGATGGCGACCCGCTTGGCACAGGCGATTTCCGTCGCCATGCCGGGCGCACAGGCCAGGGCCGAGCATGCAGGCAAGGTAGAGGTCGTGCTGGCAGGCCAGCACGACTCGTTGGTGTCCCAGATCGCCAGCATCGAGAATCTCGCCGTGACCCGTGAGCGACGCTCGCGCGTGGTGATCAATGAGCGCACCGGCACGGTCGTGGCGGGCGGCGACATCCGTCTGGGCCAGGTCAGCATCTCCCATGGCGACCTGCGCGTTGAAATCACCACGCGTTACAGCGTATCGCAGCCAGATGGCCTGCTGGTCCGGCCCGGAGACGGCGTGCGTAGCGTGGTGGTGCCGGAAAGCAAGATCGAGACACAGGAAGGGGTCGCTCCCTTGGTGTCCGTGGGGGAAGGCGCCAGTGTGGCCGAACTCATCTCGGCCCTGCGCGCGATCAAGTTGAGCACCCGCGATGTCATTGCGGTACTGCAGTCCATCAAGGCGGCCGGCGCGCTCGACGGCGAGTTGGTCATTCAATAACAGGAGGAGAGATGGCAACCGATATCACGGTCGATGCCGTACGCATGGCGATGAGCCTCAACGCCCTGCGGGCGGAAGTGGCGAGCTGGAACATCGTCAATGCCTCGGCCCCCGATGCGCCCATGTTTGTGATCGACCACAGCGCCACCGACGCACTGCTGGGCCAGGCGGTGCAGGGAGATTCGGTGCAGGTTCGCGCGCAGCTCGCCGATCCGTCCTCACCCACGATGGCCATCGTTAATGAACAGTACGATGCCGTTCGCTCCTCGTTGGACGAGCTGGTCGCGGACTCGGTAAGCGCCGGACTGAACTATCAGGCACTGAGCGAATCGCTGAGCCGGCATCTGGGGTTGATGCGTCTGGCCATCAGCGGAAGGAGCGGCGCATGAGTATCGACGCCATTCTCGAAGCGACCCGCGCGGGCATGCAGAACGAAAGGCTGCGCCTGGATCAGGCCAGCCGTAACATCGCCAGCGCCAACCAGCCCATCGATCCGGCGCGGCTGATCGGCGGCGGAGGATTCGCTGCCGCGCTTGCCGGAGGAGAGGTCGCACCGCTATCCACGCGCACCGTCCACGACCCGCGACACCCGATGGCCGATGCCCAGGGCCGCGTGCATTACCCAGCCGTCGACATGGTGCAGGAGATGACCACCCTGATGACGGCCAGCCGCGGCTATGAGGCGAACGTCCGCTCCTTCAACGTGCTGCGCAGCATGGTGCTCAAGGCCATGGAGATCGGTACCCGATGAATGCCATTGAAGCAGTAGGAACTTCCGGTGTGCTCCCGATCCGGGAGGCGACCACGACGCCGCCGGCCCGCATCGACTTCGGCGCCGTCGTGAGCCAGGGCGTCGGCAATGTGGACAACGCCTTGGCCGTTGCCGATCAGCAGGTCCGCGTCCTGGCCGCCGGCCAGGAGATCGCGCCTCACGACGTGATGATTTCCTTGGAAGAAGCACGGATGAAGCTGATGTTGCTGAGCGAGGTGCGCAATCGCCTCGTCGAGGCCTATCAGGAACTCACGCGAATGCAGTTGTAAGGACACCAGAACGTGGCATCGATCATTTCGACATACAAGGGCATGGCACCCGTTGCGCGCTGGGGATTGGCGATCGGTCTGGCGGTGATCCTGCTGGGCACGCTCGCGGCGCTGTATTGGCTGTTCTCCAGCCGTCAGGCACTGCTGTTCGGCAACCTGCCCGAAGCGGAGGCGGCGGAAGTGGCTTCCGCTCTGGACGAGTGGAAGGTGCCGCATGGTTTCACCGAGGATGGTGCCGGGATCCTTGTCGATCAGGAGCAGCTGCACAACCTGCGCATGCGCCTGGTCTCGGCGGGGATTCCGACCGGCGGCCACACCGGCTACGAGCTGTTCGACGACAATGAGTTCGGTGTCACCGAGTTCGCCCAGCGCATCAACTACCAGCGCGCCCTGCAGGGCGAACTGGAGCGCACGATCGCCGCGCTGCCCGGCGTGCAGGATGTTCGCGTGCACCTGTCCATCCGGCGCGCCGGCTTGTTCCTGGATGATGCGGGGCAGTCCAAAGCGTCGGTGGCGCTGAGCTTGGCGCCGGGCCGGCAGCTCGAGCGTAGGCAGCTGACCGGTGTCCGCAATCTGGTGGCATCGGCGGTCGAGGGGCTTACACCAGAGTCTGTCGTCATCGTCGGTCCCTCTGGCCTGCAACTGGGCGGCGGCGGCGAGGGCGAACTGGCGGCAGCCGAACAATCCGAGTCTTCGCGCGAGCTGGGTGCCGTGCTGGAAGCGCGACTGCAGCGGCTGTTGGCCGAAGCGTTGCCAGGCAAGCAGGCGAGCGTCTCGGTCGATGTGACGATGAACTTCGATCGCATCCACCGCACCAGCGAGCGCCTACTCGGTCGGGCGGGAAGCGATGAGGGTGTGATCGTCAAGCGCAGCAGCAACGGTGCCCGTCCTCCCGAGGCCGGCGCACCGGTGGCGATGTTGAACGAGCAGGTCGAGTACGCGCACGGTACCGAGCGCGAAGAAGTGGTGCGGGCGGCGGGCAAGATAGAGCGCATTTCCGTGGCGGTGATGCTGCCGTACTCCGTCTCGACCGCCGAGCAGGGGCGCCTGCAACGGCTGTTGTCCGCGGCTGCAGGTCTGGACGTGGCGCGCGGCGACAGGCTGGAGATCGCGCTTGCGCCCACGCCTGCCGTGGCGAGGACAGCGGCGGATACGTCCGATCGCGCTGCCGGAACCGAAACGACGCGTGCATCGCCTGCTGCCGCATCACGGTCGAGCTGGCTGGCGTGGGCCGCGCTGCCCGCGTGGTTGCTCGGACTGGCGATGGGTGCGCTCCTGCTGCGTCGGCGCGCGCCGTCTCCAAAGCTATTGAATGCCGCAGAAAGTGAGGCGGCCGCCCGCAAGATCCGTGTCTGGTTGGCGGACGGCGCGGTATGAGCCCGGCATTGCGCAAGTCGGCTCTGCTGATCAGCCTGCTGCCCAGGACGCGGCGGGCACAGGTGCTGGCGACCCAGCCTCTCCACGTGAAAAGAAAGCTCAAACCGCTGATCGAGCAGGTTGAGTCGCAGGGCTGGGATCGGCGCGAATTGGTGGAGGCTGCGCTGGGGCTGCAATTGGATAGGTTGGGGCAGGCCGGCCAGGTCGGCCTGGAAGAACTCATCGGACTGTCCAGCCAAGTCGACAGTTCGACCTTTTCACGGGTGCTCGCTGCCGCGGCACTGCCCGACCCCCAATTCCTGATAACGCTGTTGGAGCCGGAGTATGGCGATCGCGTCCGCCAATCGTTACAGCAACTGCCTGCGCTGCCCGAAGGCGCTCGTTCGGCGACGCTGGCGTGGGCCCTTCATGTGCTCGAAGCTCCGAAGGTGGCGCCGTGATGATGCGCAGGCTTGACAGCCAGAATCCGCTGGTGCAACCGCTTTGGGGTGCTGAACAGGCCCGCGAAGCTCCGGCTGCTCTGACGGATACGCTCGATGCCAGTACCTCCTCGATCGAAGACGTACTCGATGCCGCCCGTGAACGCGGCTACCAGCAAGGCTACGAGGAAGGCGAGCAGCGGGCACACCAGCAAGTTCTTGTGCAGGCGCAGGAAAAGGCCCTCCTGGCAGCGCGCCAACACGCGCACGCCGTTGGCGAGCTGGAGCAAGCGCGACAGCAACTTGAGGCCTTGATCACCGCGCTGCCGGCTGCGCTGGCGGAACATGCACAGGCCGCTCAGGAAGTTGCGGTTGCAGCAGCTTATGCTGCCGTGGTGCGCATGCTGGGCCAAGCTTACGCCGACGGCCAGCTGATGCAGCCCTGGGTGATGCAAGCACTTGCCGATATGCAGCAGCCGGCCGATGCCATCCACCTTGCGCCGCAGGATATGCCCCACGTCGTGCCGCCGGAAGGTGTGCGACTGGTGGCCGATGCGCGACTGCAGCCGGGGCAGTGCTTGTTGCGCACTCGCCTTGGGCACTACGAGAGTGGTCTTGACGTCAGACTTGAGACGCTCAGGACGGCCCTGCTGACCGGCTTGGCTCGGCACCGCCAGCACGAGGACGTGGTGTGAGTCTGGCCGCCCACCTCGAGCAGGCGATTGGTCAGGCGGAATTCCAGCGCCGGCAAGGCAGGATCGTCGCGTCCAACGGACTGGTGATCGAAGCCGAGGGCCCTGATGCACCCATTGGTGAGTTGTGCGAAATACGTGCGGCACGCCACAGCATGCCCGTGCCGGCCCAGGTGGTGGGGTTCCGCAAGGAACATGTCCTGCTTATGCCGTATGGGCAGGTGGAAGGAATCTCACCGCACAGCCTAATCCACGCTACCGGTCGCGCACTGGACGTTCCAGTAGGCCCGGCACTGCTCGGACGCGTGGTGGATGCGTTCTGCCGCCCCCTGGACGGAAGCGGTCCGCTTCCCCTGGATCTGCACTATCCACTGCATGCTGCTCCCTTGAATCCCCTGCATCGGCCTCCGATCGAAGAAGTGCTGGAAACCGGCGTGCGGGTGATCGACAGCATGCTCACGCTGGGCAAAGGACAGCGTGTCGGCGTGTTCGCCGGCAGTGGCGTCGGCAAGAGCACATTGCTCGCCATGTTGGCCCGCCACGTGCGCGCCGACGTCACTGTCTTGGCGCTGGTGGGGGAGCGCGGTCGCGAGGTGGGTGACTTTCTGCAGCATGCGCTTGGCCAGTCAGGACGCGCCCGCTCGGTGGTGATGGCAGCCACGGCTGATCAGCCCGCCTTGGTCCGGACGCATGCGGTGCATGCTGCTCATGCGGTGGCCGAATACTTCCGCGATCAGGGACGCTCGGTGTTGCTGGTGGTCGACTCCATCACGCGCTTTGCGATGGCACAGCGCGAGATCGGCCTGGCGGTGGGCGAGCCACCGACGTTCCGCGGCTACACGCCCTCGGTGTTCAGCTGGCTGCCTCGAATCGCCGAGCGCTGCGGTCGTCATGGCGCAGGTTCGATTACTGCCATCTACAGCGTGCTCGTGGAGGGCGACGATTTGAACGAGCCGATCACCGACCACATGCGCGCCATACTCGATGGCCATATCGTGTTGACCCGGGAGCACGCCGCGCGCGGCCAGTATCCGGCCATTGATGTGCTCAAGAGCACCAGCCGCCTCGCATCGGCCCTTGCCACCCCCACGGAACTGGCGCTGGCCGCGCAGGTCCGTCGCACGCTCGCCCTGTACGAGGGCTCACGCGACATGATCGAGCTGGGAGCACACCAACCCGGCATCAACGAAACCTTGGACAAGGCGATCGAGGCGCACCCGGGCCTCAATGAGGTGCTGGCGCAGGATGCACGGATGGCGATACCGCGCGCCGACGCCCTTGCCCGGCTCTCCCACGTGTTGAAACAGGCAGGTATCAATGCCTCGCTCTGATACCCCCCGCCTTGATGCACTCCTGCGTTTCCGACGCTTCAAGCGAGAGACGTCTGCGCTGGCCTTGCAGCAGGCCATCGGACGGCACCTGCAAGCCCAACAGGCGACGGCGGGGGCGTTGCGCGAACTCGCTGCGGTGTCGGCGTGGAAGAACACGGCCGACGCCGGCGGTCTACTTCAACTGAACCACTATCAGAACGCGTTGCAGATGGAGATCTACCAGGCCGAACAAGTACGGCAAGCCGAAGGGCACGAGGAGGAGATCTCGGAACGACGCCAAGACGCCAGTGAGCACCACCAACGCAACGCCAATGCGGTGCGCGTGGTCGAGCAGCGACGCGAGCGGGAGGCCGTCCGACTGGCGCACGCCGAGGCGCATCGTCAGGCCGATGAAGTCGCCGATGCATGGTTGGCGAGGCGGATCCATGATCAAGTCTGAGCTGCCGATGGATCCCGTCCAGCGCACCCAGTCCGTGGACCGAGCGAAGCCTGCGCCCGATGCGGCGGGAGCCGGGGATTTCTCGCGTTGGATCCAGCCTGAGGATTCAGGCCCGCCATCCTCCCAGATACCAGGAGCGGAGGTCGCGGCTACGGACTCCAACACCTTGGCTACCGCAGTGGTGTTGTCTGCCGCTGCGGGGACGGCGACAGGCGTCCTGTATGGCTGGGGTCTGCAAACACAGGCCTCGTTGTCTCAGTGGGTCGTCGACAACGTGCACGGTGCCCATGCATCGTCAGGCATCGAACCGTTTCGCGCCACGGGGGTGCGCGCTGGTGGTGTCGGGCTCGGGAGCAGTGACAAGACCGGGTCGCGGGTTACGGGCGAATCGACATCGGTACAGATGCAAATGTCTGTACCCGCTTTGCATCGCTTCTTCACCCGTGGCGAGCGGGCAACGGAGTCCGGAAGCGCTTTGCCCCGGCAGGAGACCATGGTCGCGCCCCTGCTTTGGTCGGAACGCGCGCTGCGGCGCGTTTCCACGCAAGACGGGGGAACGACGGTATGGCTTCGCGACTACCGCTTGAGTCCTCGTGAGATTGAGCTGGCCTTGGCCGAGCTTCTCTCTCAAGCCGCCGAGGCAAGACCCATCACTCGTGTCGTCATCAACGGCGTCGAGGTATGGCGCCAAGCACCGCCCACTTCACAGGAGATCGCCTAATGGCCATTGATGCCATCGGTTCCACCGTCAGCAACGGCAGTGCCAGCACGACAGGGCGCAACACCATCGACCAGGAAGGCTTCATCCGCCTGTTCCTGTCCCAGCTGCAGTTCCAGGACCCTCTGGAACCGGTGGACAACCGCGAGTTCCTCGCCCAGCTGGCGCAGTTCAGCAACCTGGAGCAATCGCGTCAGCTAAGCATGAATACGGAAAGCCTGCTGACCATGACATCCGCCACGCAGGCCCTGAGCCTGCTCAACCGCCCGGTGGAGGTGGCGCAGATGGATGGAAGTTTCGTGGCGGGTACTGTCAAGGCCGTGCAATTCACCAGCACCGGCCCAGTCCTGACCGTCGATGCCAATGGCGCCGCGCTTACCGGCATCCGGCTGCCACAAGTCAACCTCGTTCGTCCTTAAGGAGTCGACATGTTCCAGGCACTCTTCAACAGCCTGTCCGGGCTCTTCAGCTTCTCACGCAGCCTGGACACGGTCAGTAACAACGTGGCCAACATGAACACCCCGGGCTTTCGAGGCAGCGATTCGTTCTTCGAGAACATCGGCGGCCAACACGGTACGCGGATATCGGGGCAGGGGCTGCGCACCGCGGCAGGCGACGTCAGGCAGACTGGCAATGCGACGGATGTGGCCGTCGATGGCGGAGGCTTCTTCATTCTTCAAGATGCAAGCGGCCGCTTGCATTACACCCGTGCCGGTCAGTTCATCTTCGATGACAACGGTTGGCTGGTGGATTCAGTCAGTCGCTTCAATGTGATGGCCATCGGTGCGGATGGCCAGCTATCCCCAATCACGATGGAGGGCAATCGCACGCTCCCCGCTCAAGCCACCACTCGCCTGACGACCACGGGCAATGTCGCCGTCAGCGCGAGTACCTATGAAATGGGGCCAATTACCGTCTATGGCGCCACTGGCGCTACGCAAACCGTGAAGATCAAGCTCACGAGTAACAGCGCCCAGCGCGCGCGCAGCTTCTTGGTGACCGTAACCGATGCCAGCGGTGCGCAGATCGGGTCGGGTGAGATTCGGTTCAGTACTACCGGCTTTCTCGAGCCAGGCTTCAACACGGTAAACCTCAGTGTGCCGATTCAGGGCACCACTCAGGCCATCACCCTAGACTTCGGTGCGCCGGGCACGTCGCAAGGCCTTACCAGTCTCAGCGGCGTCTCCAGCAACGGCACCGCCACGGCCGATGGTCGGGGACAGTTGGGAATCACTGCTGTGTCCTTCGACGAGAGCGGCGTCCTGCAATTCCGCTACAGCTCTACCGAGACCCGGCAGGGACAGCAACTGGCATTGGCGTCATTCATCAGCGAGAGCGCGCTTGAACTGCAGAACGGTCGCCTGATCTCCAATGCGGACGCCTTGCGCAGTGAGATCGGTCGTGCTCGCACGTCGGTGTTCGGCAAAGTGCAAGGGGGAAGCTTGGAAATGTCGAATATCGATCTGACCCAGGAGTTCGCCGACATGCTGATCATCCAGCGTGGCTACCAAGCAAGCTCACGCGTGATGACGGTGAGCAACGAGATGATCGAGCAGCTCTACAACAGCACGCGAGGGGGGTGACGTCATGAGGCGGATCGCATGGCAACCCCGGTCTCGCGCCGTGAAGCTGCAACAGCTTCTGTCGCAGCGCTTAGAGCTCTGGCGCGAGGCGTGGCTGCCCCCTTCGCATCCACCATTACGCGTGGTGCTGGAGTCGCAGCCGTCCGCCGATGCAGACGCCCTATGCCTGGACGATACGCAGGGCAGGGGATGGTTCTATGCATCCAGGGCATTCGCATCCCGATTGGGGGAAGCCTGCCTGTCGCTCGACGCCCACTTGGCGCCGGAACTGGCCGGGGAACTGGGCACCCACGCGGCGCGTGCGCTGCATGTGGCCCTGCACAAAGGCAATCTTTCCCAGACCGATGTTCCCGCATCGACCTCCAGGCCGGGCGACGAGAGCCGGCTCCGCCATGGCGCTCTGTACTTCTTGTTGGATGGCTTGCCCGAGCCGCTACGACTGATCGTGGATGATGCGTGGTGCCGCGCGAACGCCGGTGCGGATCCAGTTCCGAGGCAGCCGGATCTACTTTCTCGCCAGCAGGCGATAGCCGCTACTGCGGTGCACGTGATTGGCCAGATGGCACTGGGCGAGGTTTCCCTACTCGAGTCGCTGAGCTGGTCGGTCGGTGATGTTCTGGTCACCGATGCACCACGCAACAGTCATGCGCATCTTATGGTCGGTGCCACGGCAATCGCCACAGCGCGCCTGGTACCTCAGGCAGAGCACCACACCCTCATCCTGGACTGAACACCAGTCCGCCCACGCAGACAGGCATCATGAACAAAGAAGTCACGCTCCAAGACAAAGACCTCAGCTTGGTAGGCCATGTACGGGTCTCTCTGGTCGCACAACTCGGCGGTACCGAGATGTCGGTGCAGGAACTATTCGCGCTCAAGACGGAGGATGTGGTCAAGCTTGACCAATCCTGCGATGCGATCGTGACCCTGCTGCTCAATGGCAAGCCTGTTGCCCGGGGCGAACTGGTGGCAGTCGAGGATAACCTGGGCGTCCGGATCGTCGAACTGGTCGGATGATGGCGGCGACCGCGATCCCCTACAGGACTGAGCCTGTGCTCGCCGACGGACAATGGCTGGTGGTCATGCTGATCACCGTGCTGCTGCTGGGGGCCCTTTACGCGGGGCTGCTGTATGCACGCCGCAAAGGTTGGCTGGACCGATGGATGGCGGCTTCCGAATCCCGCAACGCCAAGGTCCAACGCGTGCTCTGGCAGGCGCACACGCAGCGCATCGGCCGCCAGACACGGGTGCACACCCTGCAGCAGGGCGGCAGGACTCTGGTCATCGTCGAGTCGGCCACATCGGTCGCCGTGACGACGTGGGCAGAGCCGGGCTCGGGTCAGACGGAGACCGACGATGCGTGATCGGCCTTCCCTGTGGCTGATGCTTGCAGTGCTGTTCGCGTTGCTGCTCCTGCCTTCCGGCGTTATCGCCAATCCCGCCGTGGAAGCGCTGGGCGCCGCAGCCAAGCAGGACGTGGCGCCGGCGCTTCGTACCTTCCTGATACTGACCTTCCTGTCGTTCGTGCCGATCGTCCTGATCGGCATGACGTCCTTCACCCGCATCATCGTGGTGCTCGCGCTGCTGCGTCATGCGCTGGGGATTCCGCAGACGCCGCCCAACAGCGTGCTGATCACGTTGGCGATTTTCCTGACCCTGTTCTCGATGGGGCCGGTCGTGGAGAGGGTGCACCAGGACTCAATTTCGCCGTACATGGCGGAAACGATCTCGGCGGGCGAGGCCATCGACAAGGCCAAGGATCCTATTCGGGCATTCATGATCCGGCAGACCCGTGAGTCCGACCTGCTGGCGGTCGTGGAGATGGCGCGCGTCGCACCACCCAGGACGATGGAAGAGATCAAGTTCACTCACCTGGCTGCCGCGTTCCTGCTCAGCGAGTTGAAGACGGCGTTCCAGATCGGCTTCGTAATCTTCCTGCCTTTCCTGCTGATCGACTTGGTGGTGTCGGCGATTCTCATGGCGCTTGGCATGATCATGCTGCCACCCACGACCATCAGTCTGCCGTTGAAGATCCTGCTATTCGTGCTGATCGATGGGTGGGTACTAGTATCCAAGACCTTGCTGGGAAGTTTCTGGTCCTAGCCTCCGCACATGAGCATGGAAGCTGAAGAGCAGGAGCTGTGGCGACGTTACCGGGACGAGCAGGATGTGCAGGCCCGTGACTATCTGTTCCTACGTTACTCGTCTTGGGCACGTGGCGTGGCTGCTTCGGTCGCAAGGAAGCTGCGTCCCGGCATCCTGGAATGGCAGGACCATGTACAGAATGCCCGTATCGGCCTACTCGAGGCCATGTCGCGGTTCGATGCGTCCCGCGGCACCGACTTTATGGCTTTTGCAAAGCCTCGTGTACGCGGGGCTGTCTTCAATGGTGTACGCGCTCTGCAAGCCGGCAGCGGTACGAGGGGCGCCCATGTGTCCGACCGCCTGGCATCGCTTTCCCAGGGTGGCGGCGATGATCCTGTGTCGGACTTTATCGACGCCGTGCTGGGCCTTAGCATTGGGTACTTGCTGGAGGAGGGGGCAGACATTACGGCGGAGGTGGAGAGTGGAGAGATCCTTCTCAATGCCCTGTCTCAGCTTCCTGTCCGTCAACGTCAGTTGCTCATCAGCCATTATCTTCGCCAAGTCCCGTTCCAAGATATTGCTGCGGAATGGAGAGTGACGAAAGGTCGCGTCTCGCAGATTCATAAGCAAGCGCTGCACGAGATGCTCTGCATACTTAGGAGGCAGCGCTATGAGCGCGACAGTTTCTTCTAGACTACTCGCGGGCAGTAAGTCCGAATCAAAGCGAAAGTTGCGCTTGCCTTCAAGCCCTAGAATTTCCGGTTCCATCCACAACAAAGAAGAAAAGAGGCGCGGTAGAATGACCTGTCGCCGGTCACCTCGACCAGGATCCGTCCCTTGGCTTGGGCCTGGGCCAAACTCGCTGGCTGTCAAATCAGCTTGCCGATGCTGTTGGCTACCCGTAGCACTCCCGTCCGACTCTCAATGGCCGCATCCAGGGTTGCCTTTCCCCCATCGGTGCGCACTGTCGTCATGCCCGTTCTCCGTTAGAGTTGGCTGGTCGAGAGCATCCCGCCGAGCGCCCACGCTTATCAATTCGAGGGAGACCTCGGCCAATTGCTCGTGCGGAGGGCGCGAGCAGTTGGCGTGCGGCTCCTGCTGAATTACGGTGCGGCTACACCGAGATGTTATCAGGCGCGCACGCCGGATTCTCGGCTGCTACAGTAGGGAAATCGAAAGACATAAGGCGTTAGACCACAGGAGAATGTGATGCCAGATCCGGAAGTAACACTAGTAGGTGAAAACGGTATTGTGCAAACGGTCTATGTGGCGTCCGTACACGTCCGTGGCACCCAATTGGACCTTGGCAACTTTGATACGTTTGAGGAGGCTGAACGCGCCGTCCTAGCCGAAGAGGCGCGTGCGCCTTCAGATACAAAGCGTTGTCACGAATGCAATGGCTCAGGTCAGCGGAAGGATGACGATTGCAACTTATGTGGTGGCACGGGCAGGCTCCCAAAATAGCTCGGCTGTGGTCTAACAATTCATTCAAGCCGAAGCCGCTGCGCGGCTCGGCTTAATTCTGGTGTTGGTCGATGTCCGCTTATGACCTTGGATTCAACTGATCGAACCGCTATGGTGGCATCTTGATGGGCGCAGCACGCAACGGTGGGAAGAGCGGAGAAGATGGGAACAACCAATGCTTGATCGAGCAATGCCGCCTCGGGAAGCTGGTCCGTTCATTAACGCCGTCGAACGCTGACAAATGATTGTGGCAGATGGACCTCAATCGAACGACATGCCTGCGATCGTACGGCTGAGGCCGTCCCACGATTCTCCCGACGGTTGTTGAAAAGTTCGCCATGATGAGAGAAGTTCAGGCTCAGGAGCCACAAGACTCGGCGTTGTCTTCTGTCTGCCTACGTTGGAATAGTCGCCGTGTTGCGCTGCCATCTGACTGATGGACAGCGTCACAGCCGTGGACGTAGGAGCGAACATGCTGGTGCAATCCGATTTGTCCCTCGCCATCGAAGACTTCGCGCGAACCGCTGACGAGGCGATCGTGAAGGCTAGGGAGGTGGTACTTCCTCCCCCCTTGGTCCGGTCATTCTCGACCAGTAGGCTCTCGAAGGAGGATGTTAGAGAGCTCGCCGGATCGATTCCGACCGGACGCGCGAAAGAAGACGAGGACGCGGTGTACATCTATGTCTTTCGTGTAGCGCCGTCGAGCCCCCTCTCTCACAACAGAATCGTCGACGCCTTCAATGCTGGGCGAGCGTCTCAGCAGGCCGCGTGCTACGAGGGAAAGAAGAATCTTTGCAGGCCAAACCTAGGCTCGGACGCTAGCCGGGCGTTGTATGTCGGTCGCTCCTACACGCCTCGCCAACGTTTCAGACAGCATCTGCTGTCTAGCGTGTCCGGTACGTATGCAATTCATTTCGCCGCATGGGCGCATGCCCTCGACTTAAGCGTCGAGTTCTACCTCTACCGGTTCGCCGGCCTCGGAGATCCTGTGGCCCAGGTCCTCGAGGATGGACTCTGGGACCGCCTGAAGCCCATGCTTGGTCGCAGAGGCGACAGGTAGCCGAAAGGTGGTGAGGGTGGATCGGCGTATTGGAACGTGCCAAGAGATCCGGGACGAGCCGGTAGAAATGCGAGTCAGAAAGTGAGTCGATAATTGAATTAGTGGCGTGTTATGTGTGTTAAATCAGGTATTTAAAGCTGGTATTCGATTGCTGGTGGGCCACCAGTCTATGCAACCACTTAGGTGATCGCCTCAAGGTGTGCGAAAGCTCAAAGGTGCGTTTTCGGTACAGTCCCGACGACGAACCCCATGGCCGCCCTTGTAAATGACCGCCTAAGGTGGGCCGGCCAGATTTCCCTCGGCACTCAGTCGCCGCTTTGGGTCGAAAGCTGTCCTCTCCAGTGGCTACTTGGTCTCGCTTTGATCCAAGCCGGATCTGCCAAATCCCATCCGACGCGCTACGAAGGCGTGCTCCTGCAATGACTCGTGCCATGCCGCGACCACATGAAGGACAACGAGTCCCGACAGAAGCCAAGCCCCGTACACGTGCACATACCAGGCAAGCGCACGACCCGTTTCGTCGTCTGGTGGGACGAACAAGGCGGGCACCTGGATCCCGGCGAACAACGTCCGGTCAGCGCCCATCCAGACCCAGATGACGTGCCCACTGAGGGGTAGTGCCAAGACCAGCAAGTAGAGAAGGCTGTGCGCCGACCCCTGGAGGCACCTGCGCCAGCGCGACATGTGCTCCGCCGCAGGAGGTACCGACGATGCGAGCCGCAAGGTCAAACGCAGCAGCATCAAACCCAGGATCAGCATGCCGAGACGAAAATGCAGTGCCAGTAGGACGTCGGAGGTCTTACGTGTCGTCCAGTACTCCGCCGCGAAGCCGAGCGTCAGCTGCAGCATCAGAAGGAGCGCCAATCCCCAATGAAGGACGCGCAAGGGCAGGGGATATCGTGTCGAAGGCGTTCCGTTCATGGTGTGCATGATGGATAGCCGGGGATGTTGCGACCCAGCGTGATGTCGCGCTCCGCCAGCCAGCCGTTCCCTGCGCGTCGCGGCGTAACGATGCCGCTGCCGCCCCGGCCCTGGTCGGCCTTGACCGCAACCACGGGCGTCAGGTGCGGGTCGTCCCGGAACCGGACATCATCGATGTAGTAGAGCGCACAGCCTGGTTCGATGACGTACAGATGGATGTGCTGCGGCATGGTAGTGCCCGGGTAGCTTCCGGGACGAATCGTCAGGAACGTGTACCGGCCCTCCGCGTCGCTCGTGGCCCAGGCACGCAGGCGACCATGGCGTCGGATGCCGGGATCGCGGCTTGAGCGCTCTCCGGGATACGCTCCACCCCGGTCCGTCTGATGCGCGTACACGATTACCCCGGCGCGCGGCCGGCCGGCGGCATCGAGGATCCGTCCGCTCAAGCGCAAAGGCTCGCCGCGTTCTCCCTCCGGTGCCAGCACGGCCGTGGTGGGTGGATGGGCTGGCAATCCCATCAGCGGTACCTCGCAATCCTCGCAAGGCAGGCCGACGATGGGCGTCGCAGTGCCCGCTAGCGCACTGACGAGGAATAGCCACAATGCCGTCGCCGGCATGAAGCGGCCGGCGCATGGCAAGCGTGGGTATCTGGAACCGGACATGGGCATCTCCTTGGGAACGTGCCGCTGAGGAGCTCATTTCCGAGAGCTCTGTTAACCATGCTCCGTTCTGTTAACGATCCCCTTCTTGCTCCCCTCTCTCTTGCGACCGCACAAACGCCAAGGCCATGAAGGCCCCTCTCGAACCCGCCGACATCGCCAGCAAGGTGCAGGACGCCCGGCAGGGGGTGCAGACGGCGTTTGCCTGGCTCCATCGCACGTTCGCGCCGCTCGTATATGCCATTCACCTGGGTATGACCTCGCGTGAGCAGGCGGAGGAGCTGACCCAGGAGACGTTCGTCATCGCCTTTCGCAGGCTGGACCAGTTGCGGGATGCCACGAGCTTCGGCCCGTGGATCGCGATGATTGCCCGCCGGAATCGACCGCGCAGAGAGGTCCTGGGGCGGGATCTGGCGGAATCGGGGGAGCCCGTATGGGTCGGCACGAGCCCCGAATCGATGGCATTGGCCGATGAAGCCTTGCGGGCGATCCGCCGTCTTCCCGGGGCGTACCGGGAGACGCTGATCCTTCGTCTGGTCGAAGGCCTGAGTGGCCCCGAGATCGCCGCCCTTACGGGACTGACGCCATCGTCAGTGCGGGTGAACCTCCATCGCGGCATGAACCAGCTGCGTCAAGCGCTGGGAGTCTCCGTGCAAACCGAAGGAGAAGAATGATGTCCAAGACGCCTGATCCGCTGTGGGATCCCGATCTGCAGGGTGATGAAGTGCTGCAACGCCTGACATCGGCATTAGGCACTTACCGCTATGCACCCCGCCAGGGGAATGCATGGTCCGCAAGGCCTGCCGCGGTTCCGCACAGGCGCAGACGGCGGTGGGTGCGGGCCGGTGCGGCTGCGCTCTGCGCATGCGTGATGGGCCTTGTCGTCTGGATGCCTTGGCGCCTGCAGTGGCAGGACAACCGACACTGGAGCATCGCCACGCACACCGTGTTCTCGCCCGCCGCCCTGGATGTCGGCAGCACGCTGACAACCGAGGCGGGTCAGGCCGCTACGGTAAAGGTGGCGCGCATCGGCCGGATGGAGGTGCTGCCACGCACCCGGATCAGATTGCTGGATACGCGCACCGGCCACCATCGCCTCGAACTGGTGAGCGGTCGTGTGCGTGCGCGCATCTGGGCGCCGCCCGGGTACTTCGCCATCACTGCCGGCGCGAGCGAAACCATCGACTTGGGATGCGAGTTTGAGATGGAGCGGGACCGCCAAGGCAACGGCTCGATCCATGTGACCAGTGGCTGGATCATGCATCGGGTGAAAGGGCAGGAAACGCTGGTGCCCGCTGGATCCACCATGACGTTCACGGCTGAGCGAGGGGGAGTCCCCTTTGCAACCACTGCGTCTGCCGAGTTCCGCGCTACCGTGCAACAACTCGACCGTGCGATGTCACAAGACATGCGCCTGCCTGACATCGAGCAACTCGTCGCCAATCAAGCAATGGCTTCGGACAGCTTCGCCCTGCTCAGCCTGCTGACGCGTTATCCCGAGCTCGCTTCAGGGCCGATCTATCCGAAACTGGCCGCGCTTCTCGAGCAGCCCGTCGATGTCGGACATCGTGCAGCCTGGTCCCGCGGCGGCGTGCATGCAATGAACCTTTGGTGGGAGCAGATGCCTCGCCCTCCGAAAGCCTGGTGGCTCAACTGGCGGGATGCCTTTGGGTGAGTCGTACCGGGTCCGGTAGATCTTCGAGCTGTATTGCTATCACGGAGGTGCGCACGAACAAGGACGAGTTCCGGGCCGCCGAACGCGGCCCTGGCCTGGACCGATGACGGGTCGCCGCGCAGGCCGCTCATTCGTACATCAGGGTTCGGTCCCAGCGTCGGAAGACACGAGGCCGCGAGGGCGGCCTTAGTGGCCCGGCGAGATGTTGCGTTCGTGGAATAGATCGATTTAATGCGATGATTCTGGACGGGCTCGACTACGCTGCCCGGGAGGATCATTGATGGAGGTTGCGGCAAGCGCCCGTGCCTGTCTGGTGGCCGATGTCGGTGGCACGAACGCGCGCGTGGGTTGGACCCTTGACGGGCAGAGCGTGCAGGACGTGGTGGTGCTGCGCTGCAGCGACAACGCTTCGCTGGCCCACATCCTGGGCAGTTATGTTGAGCGGATGGCGCGAAGCCACCCGGGGATGGCGCTTCGCGAAGCCGTCGTGGCCATCGCCGGATATCTCCAGGGCGATCGTCTGGTCAACGCCAACCTTCCGTGGGAGGTCTCCGTGGCCCGGACCGCGGATGCCGCACGCCTTGAATCCCTCGTCCTGATCAACGACTTCGGCGCCGTGGCCCATGCCATTCCCGGGGTGCAGCGGCAGACGCTTGTTCCGTTGCTGCCAGGGCAGCGGGACCCTGGCATGCAGGTGCCGGCGTTGGTGCTGGGCCCGGGGACCGGCCTGGGAGCTGCGATGTGCCTGGACCGCGCGGGCGCGGAGGTGCTTCTCACCGAGTCCGGCCACGCCGCTCTGGCCGCAGGCAATCCGCTGGAACTGGCGGTGCTGCAGGACCTCGCCACGCGCTGGCATCACGTGGACAACGAACGGGTGCTGTCGGGCACCGGCATGATGCACCTGTATGAAAGCCTGGCCCGCATGCGTGGGGAGACGCCCCTGCATCGGCGGGCGGAACAGGTCGTCGCCGCGGCGCACGCCGGAGAGGCGACGGCCCGACAGACGCTGGATGTCTTCAGTGGCTGGCTCGGCAGTCTGGTGGCAGACCTGGTACTGACATTGGGCGCGCGTGAGGTGTATCTGGCGGGCGGCGTGACCGCGCACATCGCGCCCTTCCTGCACGCCGGGCCGTTCCAGCAACGCTACGCCGCGAGATTCGGTTCGCCGCGGGTGCCACCCCCCGTCTGGCGCATCGATCATGGGCACCTGGGCCTGATAGGTGCCGCGATTCACTGGCGGAGCCGGACTTCCTGTTCCGTTCGATCCATCGAGGAGCACGCATGAAAGGCAGAAGAAGGTTCCTGGGGCACATGGCACTGTCCGCCGGTGCGATGTCGCTGGCCCGTGGCGTCATGGCGGGGCCGGCAGAGAGTGCTGTGGTCCGTGGGGGGCGCGTGGTGTCCACCTGGGATTTCGGTGTCGGGGCCAACCAGGCGGCGTGGCAGCGGCTGTCGACAGGAGCGAGCGCCCTTGACGCGGTCGAGCAGGGCGCGCGCTGGGCCGAGAGCGAGTTGTGCAATCCCACGGTCGGGCGTTGCGGCAATCCCGACAGGGAGGGAGTTCTGACGCTCGATGCCAGCATCATGGACGGGGACGGGCGCTGCGGCGCCGTGGCTGCGCTCGAGGACATCGACCACCCCATCAGCGTGGCGCGACGGGTGATGGAAGACACCCCTCATGTGATGCTGGTGGGCAAGGGAGCGCAGCAGTTCGCCATGGCGCAGGGTTTCCGCAGGCAGCGGCTGCTGACGCCGGAAGCCGAACAGGCGTGGCGGGAATGGCGCGAACGGGCGAAGTACGAACCGCAGATCAATGTCGAGCGGAACCTGACACCGGGCAACAAGGAAAACCACGACACGCTGGGGATGCTGGCGATCGACCGCGACGGCCGGCTGGCCGGGGCCTGCACCACCAGCGGCATGGCGTGGAAGATGCACGGTCGCGTGGGCGACAGTCCCCTCATCGGGGCGGGGTTGTACGTGGACAACGAAGTCGGCGCCGCAACGGCATCGGGTGTCGGCGAAGAGATGATCCGCAATGCCGCGAGTTTCCTGGTCGTGGAACTGATGCGGCAGGGGAGGACGCCGATGGAGGCCTGCCGAGAGGCCATCGCGCGCGTCGTCCGCAAACGTCCCGAGGCCAGCAGGTCGTTGCAGGTGTGCTTCCTGGCCATGAACAGACATGGAGAGGTCGGCGCCTTCGCCCTGCATCCGGGCTTCGTCTATGCCGTCTGCGATGCCGACAAGCAGGACACATTGCGCGCGGCCGATGCCGTCTACGACGGCGCGGCGGCATGAGTCGCCGCGCGTCCCTGTTGCTCGAGATCGCGGCCGGATCGCTGGTGTCCGCGCTCGCCGCGCAGCAGGGAGGGGCCGACCGCGTAGAGCTGTGCGAGGCACTCGAAACCGGAGGCACCACGCCCTCGTACGGAACGCTGGCGCTGGCCCGCGACCGCCTGCGCATCCCGCTGTTCGTCCTGATCCGCCCCCGTCCAGGGGATTTCCTCTACGACACGCTTGAAGCCGAGGTGATGCTGCGCGACATCGAAACCTGTGTGCGCCTGGGATGCGACGGGATCGTGGTCGGAGCACTGGATGCCGACGGCGATATCGACGAGCCCCTGTGCAGGCAGCTGGTGGCGGCGGCAGGGCCGCTGCCGGTGACGTTCCATCGGGCGTTCGACGCGGTCCGCGAGCCGTCGGCGGCCCTGGAGCGGATCGTCGCGCTGGGATTCTCGCGGCTGTTGACCTCCGGAGGTCGCGCGACTGCCGAGGAAGGCAGCGTAGCCATCGCGGCATGCGTGCGCCAGGCGCAGGGACGCCTGGAGGTCATGCCCGGCGCCGGTCTCGACGCGGACAACATCGCGCGGGTCGCCTCGCGCACCCTCGCGCGCGAATTCCACGCATCCGCGAAAGTGCAGCGCACGTCCGCGATGCGTGCGCCATCGTCTGCGCTGCCGGGCCTGTCCACGAGTTGGAGCGAGACCGATGCAGCCCGCGTGCGCGCCCTGCGCGATGCACTGGACGCGTTGGTCGCAGCGTAGCGCTGCTCAGCGCGACATGGAGTACGGAAGCCCAAGACGGTCGCCGGTCCGCGCCTTGTCCGGTGCGGCCTGCATCGTGAAGCGCAGTTCGCCACCGGCGAGAATCTCCTCGTGCTCCAGATAGGTGCGTTCCAGTGGCCGGCCATTGAGCGTGACGCTTCCCACATAGGCATGGGCATCGTCCAGCGCGTCGGCGACGACGGTGAAGCGCTTGCCATTGGGCAGGTGAAGCGTGGCGCGGGGCAGGAACGGACGGCCCAGTACGTACTGATTGCTGCCCGGCGTGACCGGGTAGAAGCCGAGCGTGGTGAACACGTACCACGCTGACATCTGCCCCAGATCGTCGTTGCCGGCCAGGCCATCCGGCCGCGGCGCGTACTGCGTGTCCATGATCTGCTTCAACCGCGCCTGCGTGCGCCAGGGCTGGCCCGCATAGGCGTACAGGTAGGCGACATGGTGGCTGGGCTCGTTTCCGTGCGCGTACCAGCCGATCAGCCCGGTGATGTCCTCCATGTGCGCGAACACCGACGGATCCACGTTGGCGTCGAACACGGCGTCGAGCCGGTCCAGCAGCGCGTCGCTGCCGCCGTGCATCGTCGCCAGGCCGGCGACGTCCTGCGGCACGTACCAGGAGTACTGCCAGGCGTTGCCCTCGGTGTAATCCGTGCCGTAGCCGCTGGCGGCCGGGTCGAACGGCTCGCGGAACGCGCCGTCGCGCCTGCGCGCGCGCATGAAGCCGGTGGCGGGATCGAACGCATGCTTCCAGTGGCCCGCCCGCCGGGTGAACTCGGTAGCCACGTCGGTCTTCCCCATCGCCTGCGCCATCCGTGCGATGGCCCAGTCGTCGTAGGCGTACTCCAGCGTCTTGCTCGCCGCCTCGCCTTCTTCGTCGATGGGCACGTAGCCCAGTTCGCGATAGGCGGTGATGCCGTCGTAGGGGCCGTAGTTGGCGCTGGCCACCATGGACTGCAGCGCCTCTTCGGCGTCATAGCCGCGTATCCCTTTCATGTAGGCGTCGGCGATCACGGGCGCCGCGTGGTAGCCGATCATGCACCACGTCTCCAGGCCATGGAACGACCATACCGGCAGCACGCCGTAGGGGCTTTCGCGACGCGAGGCGAGCAGCGAGTTGACGAAGTCGTTGGTGCGTTGCGGCGGCTGCACCAGCGTCGCCAGCGGATGCAGGGCGCGGTAGGTGTCCCACAGGGAGAAGGTGGAGTAGTTCGTCCAGCCGTCCGCCTGGTGGACGGCGTTGTCGGGTCCGCGATAACGGCCGTCGCTGTCCATGAACAGCGTGGGGCCGAGCAAGGTGTGGTACAGCGCCGTGTAGAAGCCGGTGAGTTGTGCCCGGTTCCCGTGCGCCTCCACCGCTCCCAGCGCGTCACGCCACTGCCGCTTCGCCGACGCACGCATGCCATCGAAGTCCCAGCCCGGCGACTCCGCATCGAGGTTGGCGATGGCGTTGTCCTCGCTCACCGGCGAGATGGCGACTTTCACCAGCACCGGCTGCCCGTCGGCCGGGGCGACATCGAAGGCGGCAACCAGCTGGCGTCCCTCGATCTGCGCGCGCTGTCGCGGATCTCTCTCTCCTGGCGGCGGAAATCCCTTGTAGGGAATGTCCTGCTCGGTGTTGTGCAACTGGTGACCCGTGAAGGATTGGGAGAAGCGCACGGCGAAGTACAGCTGCCGGCCCGGCGCCCAGCCGCGCGTTTCGCGAAAGCCCGTGACCGTGCCATCGGGCCGCACGCGCAGCCGCGACCACGAAATCTTGCCGGGGTAGTCGTACATGCTGGTGCGCAGGTCCAGCACGATGTGGCCCGGCTTGCCTGCGGGAAAGGTGTAGCGGTGCATGCCTACGCGCGCGCTGGCGGTGAGCTCGGCGCGTACCTGGTGGTCGTCCAGGGTGACGGCGTAGTAGCCGGGCTGTGCCGTCTCGGTGGCGTGGCGGAAGCGCGAGGTGTATCCGCTGCGGGGTTGGTCGGGATCGCCCCGCTCGAGCTGCAGTTCGCCGGTGGTGGGCATCAGCAGCAGATCGCCGAGATCGGAATGGCCGGTGCCGGAGAAGTGGGTGTGGGAGAAGCCGACGATCGTGGTGTCGTCGTAGCGATAACCCGCTGCCCAGCCGTAGCCGTCCTTGCGTGGCTGGATGCGCGTATCCGGCGACAACTGGATCATGCCGTAGGGCACGGTGGCGCCCGGGAACGTGTGGCCTTCGCCACCGGTACCGATGAAGGGATCCACCGCATGGAAAGCGGCTTCCCCGACGTCGGCGGGGGCGGCGATCACCCCATCCGGGACGATGAAGCCTGCGCCTACGATCCCCGCCAGCATGAGCACCTTCGTGCCGAGTCGCTTCATCCGCGCACCTTTTGGATCGGTTGAATGCGAGGAAAGCTAGCACACCGCCGGCGTGGCCACGCGGGACGGCCGGGCGGGTGGGCGCGCGCGTCCGTCTCTTCCCCGGAGGCACGGCGGCTGCTGCGGAGCAGCATGCAAGGTGGTGAGCGGCGTGATAAACCTGTCGTTATTGGATCGATCCAATTTCGCCTCCTTCCCTGGCATGGGGTCGTGGCATGGAAGGAGCGATCGCCCGCGCTTCTCGGCCCCCGACACTGGAACCCACATGCATACCCGCTCCATGCCGGTCACGCCAGTCCAGGGAACGCGCAGCCTGTTCGTGTTGCGTGCGCTCTGCTTCATCGCGCTGTTCGCCGTGCTTGCCGGTGCGCAGGCGGTGGAACAGCGGCAGCTGGACCAGGGTTGGGAGTTCAGGCGGATATCCGCCGGGGCGGGTGACGAGGATCCTGCCGGCATCGGGTTTGCATGGCGTCCCGCCTCGATGCCCGGCACGGTGCATACCGACCTGCTGGCCCATGGCCTGATTCCGGACCCCTATGTCGGTGCGCCGGAAGCGGGCCTGCAGTGGATCGGCCTGGCGGACTGGGAATACCGCACCACATTCCAGGTCAGCGGGAGCATGCGCCGAGCTGCGCGCAGCGAACTGGCGTTCGAGGGGCTGGACACGTTCGCCGAGGTGTTCCTCAACGACGAGAAGGTGCTGGACGCCGACAACGCCTTCCGTACCTGGCGCATTCCCGTGCAGGGGCGTCTGCGCGAAGGCGCCAACGAGCTGCGCGTGGTCCTGCGTTCGCCGATCAGGCGCCTGCTGCCGGGCGTGCAGGCCATGCCGCATCGCATCGCCGGCAACTACCCCTCGCCCTACGGCGACGAGCCGAAGGACGCCATGACGGCCAACTTCGCACGCAAGCCCGGTTACCACTATGGCTGGGACTGGGGCCCGCGCTACGTCACGGCCGGCATCTGGCGCGCGGTGCGACTGACCAGTTGGGATGTGGCCCGCGTACAGGACCTGCAGGTGCGCCAGGACCATGTGGCCGGAGACGTCGCCGAACTGACCGCCATCCCGACCGTGGACGTCGCCCGGCCCGGCCGCTACCGGGTGCGCGTGTGGCAGACCTCGCCCGACGGCCGCAGGACGCTTGCGAGCGAGCGTGAGCTCGAGCTGTCCCCGGGCATCGGGCGGGTACCGCTTTCTTTCCGCATCCGGCACCCGCAGCGCTGGTATCCGGTCGGGTACGGCGCACAACCGCTGTATGCGTTCGCGGTGGAGCTGGCGCAGGGCGGGAAGGTCGTCGATACGCGCAGCGTGCGCACGGGCCTGCGCAGCGTCGAGCTGCGCCGCGAGCGGGACGTCGCAGGGCGCAGTTTCGCGTTCGTCGTCAACGGCATTCCGGTTTTCGCCAAGGGTGCGAACGCGATCCCCTTCGACATGTTCCCGTCGCGTGTGACGCCAGCGCAGCTGCGGCGCGTCCTGCAGTCGGCGGTCGACGCCAACATGAACATGGTGCGCAGCTGGGGCGGGGGCTACTACGAAAGCGATGCGTTCTACGACATCGCCGACGAGCTCGGCCTGCTGGTGTGGCAGGACTTCATGTTCGGCGGCGGCATGCAGCCTGCCTACGATCCCGTGTTCCGGGCCAATGTGGTGGCCGAGGCGGAGGACCAGGTGCGGCGCCTGCGCAACCACCCGAGCATCGTGCTGTGGTGCGGGAACAACGAAGAAGAGATCGCGTGGAAGTACTGGGGCCATGGCAAGGCGCTGAAGGACGCCGATCCCGCGTTCGCCGCCCGGGTCTGGGACGGGTATGTCCAGCTGTTCGACCGCGACCTGCGCCGCGTCGTGGCCGAGGAGGCGGGCGGCATCGCCTACTGGCCCAGTTCGCCCAGCGACGACATGGCGGAAGCGGCCAACACGCCTGCCAGCGGCGACATGCATTACTGGGAGGTGTGGGGCAATCCGGCGCGCCCGCCCTCGGCCTACCTGGACGTCACGCCGCGCTTCATGTCCGAATATGGACTGCAGGCCTGGCCGGTGCGCAGGACGATAGACCGGGTGATCGGTCGCGACGAACAGCGCATCGATTCGCCGCTGGTCGAAGCGCACCAGAAGTTCCTGGCGGGCAAGGGCAACGAACGGCTGCTGCACTACATCCGCATGGAGTTCGGCGAGCCGCGCGACTTCGACGACTTCGTCTACCTCAGCCAGGTGATGCAGGCCGAAGGCATCGGCTTGGCCGCGCGGCACCATCGCGCCAGCCGGCCGCACACGATGGGTTCGCTCTACTGGCAGCTCAATGACGTATGGCCGGGCGCCTCGTGGTCGGGCGTCGACTGGTTCGGGCGCTGGAAAGCGCTGCAGTTCCATGCGCGCCGCTTCTTCGCGCCGGTCGCCGTGAGCGCGCTGCGAAAGGACGGAAGGACGACCGTCTCCGCGGTGTCGGACCGCACGGTGCCCCGCCGGGGCGAATGGCGATTGAGAGTGATGGACCTGCGTGGGCGCGTGTTGCGTGACGAGCGCAAGGCGATCGAGGTGGCGCCGCTGTCGTCCATGCGGCTGGCCGCCTACGAAGATGCCGACCTGCTTGCCGGTGCCGATCCTGCCCGCACCGTGGCGGTGTTCGATCTGAGCGTGGAAGGCGAACCGCCTTCACGGCAGGTGGTCTACTTCACCGAGGCCCGGAACATCGCCTGGCCCGCGTCCGCCGTCCGCGCGGAGCTGCACGCCGACCGGCGTGGCGCGAGGCTCGAACTCACGGCCGATGCGGTGGCGCGCGCGGTCTGGATCGACTTCGGCGAGTTCGATGCCGAACCGGCCGACAATGCGCTGACGCTGCTTCCCGGCGAGCGCGTGGCGCTGCGCGTTTCCTCGGACGCCGAACCTGATGCCCTGCGCCGAGCGCTTCGCATCACCACCCTGGCGGACGCCCTGTCCGAACCGTCATCTTCCCGGAGTACCGCGACCCCATGAGTTCCGCCCTTCCCCCGCACGCCGCTTTCCGCAGCGAGACCTTCCTGCGCGGCCACATCCGCCGCACGATGGCCTTCTACCACCCCCGCTGCATCGACCCGGCGGGTGGGTTCTTCCACTACTTCAAGGACGACGGGCGCGTCTACGACACGTCGCACCGCCATCTGGTCAGCAGTACGCGGTTCGTCTTCAACTACGCAACGGCCGCGCTGGAGTTCGGCGACGAGGATCCCGGGCTGCGCCAGGCCTACCTGGATGCGGTACACCATGGTTTGACGTTCCTGCGCGAGCGGCATCTCGATCCGGTGAGCGGAGGCTACTTCTGGACGCTGCGCGATGGCGCGCCGGAAGACACCACGCAGCATTGCTACGGTGCGGCCTTCGTGCTGCTGGCGTACGCCATCGCGTTGAAGGCCGGGGTCGAAAGCTGCCGTGGGTGGATGGACGCGCACTGGGACCTGCTGGAAACGCGCTACTGGGAGCCGGACCACGGCCTGTACCGTGACGAGGCCACGCGCGAGTGGCAGTTCAGCGACTACCGCGGCCAGAACGCCAACATGCACATGTGCGAGGCGATGCTGGCCGCGTACGAAGCCAGCGGCGAGACGCGCTACCTGGAGCGCGCGCTGCTGCTGGCCGATCACATGACACGGCGTCAGGCCGCGCAGACCGAGGGACTGGTCTGGGAGCACTACGACGCGCAATGGCGTGTGGACACCGACTACCACCGCGACGATCCGAAGCACCTGTTCCGCCCCTGGGGGTTCCAGCCCGGGCACCAGACCGAATGGGCCAAGCTGCTGTTGATCCTGCACGGACACCTGCGCGAAGCGGGACGGGATGAGGCGTGGCTGGTGCCGCGTGCGCAGGAACTCTTCGATCGTTCGATGGAAGCGTCGTGGGATGCAGAGTACGGCGGACTGGTGTACGGCTTCGCACCCGAGTCATTGAGGAAGGACATCGCGGGGCCTTCGCTGCCGGATGGCCGGCACTTCATCTGCGACGACGACAAGTACTTCTGGGTGCAGGCCGAATCGCTGGCCTGCGCGGCCCGGCTGGCGCAGGCGACGGGCGACGAGGTCTACTGGCAGTGGTACGACCGGCTGTGGGAGTACGCCTGGGCCCACATGATCGATCACGTCCACGGCGCGTGGTTCCGCATCCTCGACCGGCGCAACCGGAAGTACGACGAGGACAAGAGCCCGGCGGGCAAGACTGATTACCACACCATGGGAGCGTGCCATGACGTCCTGTCCGTCCTCCGCGCGCATGACTGAGCCGTCGCGCCACCGTCGGGCGTCCCTTGCCGCGACGATGCTACTGCTGGCCGGTGCATTGCCGGTGCAGGCACGCGATGCGGACTTCGCGACTTCGTTCGAGCAGGGCGAACCCGTACCCGCGGACGCGGAGCAGGCCGACATCAGCATCGCCGTGGGCGAGGGTCCGGAGCGTCCGTATGCCGCCAGGGCGAAGATGGGCTACACGGGACAGCGGGCGCTGCGCTACCGCGCCGATGCGGCGGGCAGCGCGCGATTGTTCGCCGTCGATATCGAGGTGCAGAGGGACACCGTCCTGTCGTGGAGGGTGCTTCCGGAAATCGTCGACGGCGATACTGCGGCCTCGACCGGCGTTTCGGTCGACCTGTTGTTCGATGACGGGCGCAGGTTGTCCCAGCTGGGGCTGACGGATCATCACGGTGCGCCGGCCACCGCCGCGGGACAGGCGGCATCGAAGACGCTGTATCCGCAGCAATGGGCGCACAAGCAGGTCCGCGTGGGCGACCTGGCGGCGCTGCGCGGCAGGCGCATCCGTGCGATCGAACTGCAGGTCCAGCCCGGATCGGCCGCGGCTTCGACCGGCTGGATCGACGATGTCGCCGTGCGCCGCCAGGCGCCGCAGGAGGTCCGCCGTCCCAGCGACTACGTGATCACCACCCGCGGCACCCAGTCCAACAGCACGTTCTCGCGGGGCAACAACATTCCCGCCACGGCCATGCCGCATGGCTTCAACTTCTGGGTGCCCGTGACCGACGCCGGCTCGCTGGGCTGGCTGTACCGATGGAACGAACAGAACGGCGACGACAACCGGCCGCGCCTGCAGGCACTGTCGATCAGCCATCAACCCAGTCCGTGGATGGGCGACCGCCAGACCTTCCAGGTCATGCCATCCTCGACGCGCGGCGTGCCGGAGGCCGACCGCGCGAAGCGGGCGCTTTCGTTCTCCCACGACCACGAGGACGCCAAGCCGCACGCCTACCGCGTGGACTTCGAAAACGGCATCCGTGCAGAAATCGCGCCGAGCGAACGCGCGGCCATCTTCCGGTTCCGCTTCCCGGAGGGCGCCGACGCCAACCTGCTGTTCGACAACGTCGATGCGCGCGCCGGTCTGACGCTGGATGGGGCCACGCAGACCGTGCGCGGCTATTCCGATACCCGCAGCGGCCTGTCCAACGGCGCCACGCGCATGTTCGTCTATGCGCGCTTCGACCGGCCCTGGCTCGACAGCGGGATGATCGACACGGGACGTCCCACCGGTTACGTGAAGTTCGCGCCCAGCCAGACACGCGAAGTCGTCATGCGCATCGCCACCTCGTTGATCTCGGTGGAGCAGGCGCAGCGCAACCTCGAGCAGGAAATCGGCGACGCCGGCTTCGATCTGGTCCGGTCGCGTGCGCAGGAGGCATGGGACGCACTGCTGGGCCGCGTGAACGTGGAGGGCGCGAGTCACGACCAGCGCGTCACGCTGTACTCCAACCTGTACCGCCTCTTCCTGTACCCCAACATCGCGCACGAGAATGTCGGCAGTGCCGCGTCCCCCGACTGGCGCCATGCCGACCAGAACAGCTGGTCCAAGGAGAGCGCGGGCGGCGATGCCGAGCGGACATCCGCATCCGTGAAGCCTGGCAGGATCTACGTCAACAACGGCTTCTGGGATACCTTCCGCACCACGTGGCCGGCTTACGCCCTGTTCGCCCCGGAGCGCGCGGGCGAGATGATCGACGGCTTCCTGCAGCAATACCGCGACGGTGGCTGGGTCGCCCGCTGGTCGTCGCCCGGCTACGCCGACCTGATGGTCGGCACCAGTTCCGATGTGGCGTTCGCCGATGCCTGGCTGAAGGGTGTGGAAGGCTTCGATGCCCATCAGGCGTACGAAGCGGCGCTGCGCAATGCCACCGTGGTACCGCCGGTGTCGAATGTCGGCCGCAAGGGGCTGGCACGCTCGATGTATCGCGGCTACGCGGACAGTGACGTGCATGAGGGCCTGTCGTGGACGCTGGAGGGCGCACTCAACGATTTCGGCCTTGCGCAGATGGCGGGCGGACTGGCGGCCCGGGAGAAAGACCCTGCACGCGCACGGCGCTATGCGGAGGAAGCGGAATACTTCCAGGCCCGCGCGACGGACTACGTGCACCTGTTCGACCCCGCCACCCGGTTCTTCCGCGGCCGCGCGCCGGACGGCCGGTGGCACTCGCCGGCGTCGGCATTCGATCCCCGCGTCTGGGGCGGCGACTACACCGAAGCCAATGCATGGACCTTCGCCTTCACCACGCCGCACGATGCCGCCGGTCTGGCCGGCCTGCTGGGCGGTGAAGCTGCGCTTGCGCAGCGGCTGGACGAGTTCTTCGCCACGCCCGAGACGGCGGAGAAGAAGTTCGCGGGCTCCTACGGCAACACCATCCATGAGATGACCGAAGCACGCGACGTGCGCATGGGCATGTACGCGCACAGCAACCAGCCTTCCCACCACATTCCCTGGATGTACGTGGCGGCGGGACAGCCGTGGAAGACGCAACGTATCACCCGCGACATCCTGGCCAGGCTGTATCTGGGCAGCGAGATCGGGCAGGGCTATCCCGGCGACGAGGACAACGGCGAGATGTCGGCGTGGTATCTGTTCGGCATGCTCGGCCTGTATCCACTGAGGATGGGGGCGCCGGAGTACGTCATCGGGTCGCCCGCATTCCCGTACGCGGAGGTGGACCTGGGCGGCGGACGCACGCTGACCGTGATCGCCCGCAACAACGACGCACGCAACGTGTACGTGCAATCGCTCAAGGTCAACGGAAAGCCCTGGACGCGGGCGTGGATCCGACACCAGGACATCGCCGGAGGCGCCACGCTGGAGTTCGTCATGGGCGATGCGCCCTCGGCATGGGGCAGCGGCACCGACGCGCTGCCGCCGTCGCTGACGCCGCGGGGCGAGGCGCCTCGTGGCTTGGCGGACCTGACATCGGAAGCTCTCAGCGTGGCGTTGGGCGGACGCGGCAGGGCGGCGGCACTGGTCGACGACGATGCGTCCACCGCGCTGCCGTTGCAGGGAGACGCCAGTCTCGACGTCCGCTTCGCAGCGCCGGTGCGCGCCACGTACTACACGCTTACCAGCGCGGACGACGCACTGCCGGGTCTGTCGTGGACGCTGGAAGGCCGTTCCGGCAACGGGGCATGGACGCTGCTGGACCAGAGGCGCGAGCAGGCATTCCCGTCCGGCCGGCAGTTGCGTCCGTTCCGCATCGAGCGCCCGGGCGACTACGGCGAGTACCGGTTGCGACTGGAGGCGCCGGCAGGCATGGCGCTGGCCGAGGTCGAGCTGCTGCAGCCCGTGAAGCGGCAGGCCATTCCTTGAGCAGGAGAGCACCGGTGCGCGCACCGCCTGGTGCCGGGGGTTGCACGCCGTAACGTGATTGGTGCGTGGCAGCATGCAACCCGGGAACCGCTGTGCTAATTATGCTTTCCGTGGATTAGACCGATCTAATTCGGTCTTTCGTGAAGGGGAGGGGCCAGGAAGGGAGCCTGGGGTGCCGTCATGGCGCACGGACCTTCCTGCAGTGACAGGTTCTTTTTATTTCCTTGTGTTTTAGATCGATACAAAATCCATCGCGCCAGCAGCTGATCAATCTTGGGAGAGGGTGATTGAAATGAAATGCACGCCATACGCACGCAACCGCAGCACGCTGTATCTGGGGATCGCCATCGCGTTGTCCGCGACCGTCGCATCCGGTAATGCGCTCGCCCAACAGGCGGAAAGCGCGCCCGCCACGTCGGGCCAAGCCGAGGTGCAGGCCACGGACCTGGACACGGTGACGGTCAAGGGCTACCGCTACTCGATCGAGCAGAGCCTCGAGCAGAAGCGCAACGCGAACGCCGTGGTGGAAGTGATCACAGCGGAGGATGTAGGCAAGTTCCCCGACAAGAACGTCGCGGATGCGCTGCAGCGCGTACCGGGCGTGCTCATCAGCCGTGATGGCGGTGAGGGCAAGAACGTCAGCGTGCGTGGCCTGTCCTCGGAGCTGGTCCTGACCCAGTTGAACGGCAACTACATCGCCAGTGCCGAATCCAACGGCGACCCGACCCGTTCGTTCAACTACGCACTGCTGCCGTCGAACATGCTGGGCAGCGCCGAGCTGTTCAAGACGCCGGAAGCGCGCATCGACGAGGGCGGCATCGGCGGCACGGTCATCCTGCATACGCGCCGTCCGCTCGAACTGGAGCCCAACTCCGGCTTCGTCAATGTCGAAGGCACCTGGGCGGACACCACCAAGAAGACGGATGGACAGATCTCCGGCTCGTACTCCTGGCACGACAAGGAGGACCGGTTCGGCGTCTTCGTCGGCTACACCCAACAGAAGCGCACCGTGCGCACCATGGGGGCCAGCACCGAAAGCTGGCAGTGGTACGGCCGCGACGAAGGCGGCACCGCGGTCGACGTCAACGGCAAGCCCTCGGACTTCAACTCCAACTGGTGGGGCGGTACCGGCTTCTGGGACCAGAACGGCAACTACTACACCGGCTTCATGATGCCGACGTCGGTCAACTTCAACGTCAAGGAAGAAGAGCGCGAGCGCAAGGGCGGGCAGCTGACCTTCCAGTTCAAGCCGACCGACAACCTGACCCTGACCGCGAACTACTTCCGCTTCGACCTGTCGCAGGATTCGCAGACCAATACGCTGAAGGTCCCGGAGTGGAACATCGCGCGCTACTACGGCGACGGCAACTGGCGGGGCGGCCGTCTGCTCGACGGGCTGACCTTCGATCCCAGCGGCACCATCGTCACCGGCGCGAACTACAGCCTGCACCCGGGCAAGGCCTATTACTGCAGTGAGGAAGAGGCCGCCGCCGCCGGCATGGCACCTGGCGGCTGGGGTTCGGACGACTGCACCGTGCCGACGCCGCAGATCACCGGCAGCTACAACATCGAGAAGTCGCTCTCGCAGACCGCCGACTTCGGCGGCGAGTGGCGCGGCGAGAAGCTGGACGTGTCGTTCAAGGTCGGCCGCACGTGGGCCAAGGGCGGGCCCGAGCTGCAGTTCTCGCTGCCGATCAAGCCGCGCCGGCAGAATGCGGACGGCAGCTGGACGAATGGCAACTACGCCAGTGCGTGGGACCTGACCGGCACGCCGACGATGACGTTCTCGCCGGAGCTGCTGCAGAACCTGCAGAACGGCATCCTGCAGGTCGACCTGGGTTCGACCGGCTCGTCGTGGACCCGCAACGACACCCGGCAGAAGTACGGCCAGGTCGACGGTACCTGGCACTTCGACGGCGATGTGTTCGAATCGCTGCAGTTCGGCGTCAAGGCCCGCGACGGCGGCATCCACCGCAGCACGGGCAACAGCTACTGGGTGTGCCCGGGCACCGACCCGAGCGACTACGACAACCGGTACTGGGCCGGCCGCTGCAACAGCGTCGCCACCCAGTTCTCGCCTGGCCTGATCACCTCGTTGGGCAACCTGCCCGGCGGCATCAACGCCAGCGCGTACCCGGCGATCAACTTCCCGGGCTACATCGCCTACCTCAACAGCACCTACGGTGCGATGCAGACCCGCGAGGAGGACAATTTCGTCTACAACGTCGACGAGAAGATCTACTCCACCTACCTGCAGGCCAACTTCCGCACCGACCGCCTGCGCGGCAACGTCGGCGTGCGCATCGCGCGCACCCGGCAGCATGCCGACTCGACGGACAAGATCACGTCCTACAACGACTACTTCTTCGATGGTGCCGATGGCAACCCGCTGGCCTGCGTCCAGGGTGATGCGACGCCGACCGGCGCGCCTGCCGACACTTTCTGCGGCAGCGAGGGCTATTGGAGGCTCCACGAGCGCGTCGCACGGCCCGAATCGTACGAAGTCGCCGCGCTCGATCGGACCTATACCGACGTGCTGCCGAGCTTCAATCTGGCCTACGACCTGACCGATGACCTGGTGCTGCGCGCGGCCGCGTCCAAGGTGATGTCGCGTCCGAGCTACGGCGACATCGCCTCACCGGGCAGCCTGGCGTACTACAGCCAGGAGTACGTCGACGACCGCCGTTTGACCGGTGGCGCCGGGGAGCTGGGCTGGTACGGGTCGGGCAGCAACAAGGGACTGGAGCCGTACCAGGCCAACCAGTTCGACCTGGGTCTTGAGTGGTACTTCCACCCGGGCTCGGTCGCCGGCGTGGGCCTGTTCCGAAAGAACGTCCAGAATTTCGCCGTGAACGTCATCACCGACGTGAACATGCTCGTCGGCGGCGAAATGGTCACCGTACAGAACTACAGCACCCAGGCCGGCGGACGGGATGCGGTGTCGCAGGGCGTCGAACTGTATGCGCAGCACACGCTGGATTTCGGCCTGGGCTTCCAGTTCAACTACACCTACAACGACGCCAGCAAGGCGGCCGTGACGCTGGAGGACGGCACGGAAGTCGGCAAGACGTCAATGCCCGGCAGTGCGAAGAACCAGACCAACTTCACGGTGTTCTACGAAACGCAGAACCTGTTGCTGCGCGCCTCGTACAACCGTCGCGGTGAAGTGGTGCAGGGCCTCGTCAACGGGCTGAACGTCTACCAGGAGCCGTACTACCAGGTCGATCTGAACGCGGCCTACAACATCACGCCCGCCCTCAGCATCAGTGCGTCGGTACTCAACCTGACCGAGGAAGAGACGCGCTCGCACCTGGGCAACGACACCAAGGACCGCTTCTACACCAACGGGTACGCGGGCCGGATGGCTTACCTGGGCTTGACGTACAAGTTCTGAGGTCGTGCCGTGTGTTTTGGCCCCGTGCTTTCTCTCCCGCCCGGCGACGGGCGGCATGGGGCCGACGGCCCGGCTACGGCCGGGCCACTTTTCTCCTCGTGTGCGGTGATCCATCCGGATGCCGCACGCGCTGAACCACAGGACTGGAACGCATGAAGTCGACCTCCCCGCATTCGCTGCTCCGTACCGTACCGCTGCTGTTCGCGCTGGCGGTTTCCGCCGCGCTGCCGGTGGCAGCGGCCACGCAGGGCCTGAGTGCCGAGGTCAACACCTTCATCGGCAGCAAGGATGACGGCAACACGTTTCCCGGCGCATCCGCGCCATTCGGGATGATCCAGGTCAGCCCGATCGGTTCCCACTATTCGGGATGGCGCTACGACGACCCGCAGATCCGCGGTTTCGGCCACTCTTTCCTTTCCGGGGCGGGATGCTGGGAACAGGGTGGGCAGGTTTCGGTGTTGCCGGTGACGGGCCGCATCGGTCCCGGCGGCGACTTCGACACGGCCGATCCAAAGGCGTTCGACCACAAGCGCTACGGCTCGCGCTACCGCCATGACGGCGAAAGCGGGCAGGCCGGCTACTACAAGGTGCGGCTGACGGATTACGGCGGCATCGATGCGGAAGCCACAGCGCTGACCCGCGCGGCGGCCGAGCGTTACACCTTCACCGCGACGGGGGAAGGCCATGTGCTGGTCAATATCGGCCAGGCCAACGAACGCCACGCCGTGACCGGCAGCACGCTGACCGTGGTCGGCGACCGCGCGGTGGAAGGCAAGCTGGTGACCAAGAGCTTCTGCGGCGGCCACCAGTACACCACATGGTTCCGCCTGGAGTTCGATCGCCCGTTCACGTCATTCGGTACCTGGGGCGAGGCCGGCGGCGTACCGGGATCGCGCCACGGGATGGAAGGCGAAGGCAAGCCCAGCGGCGCCTGGCTGACCTTCGACCTGGGCAGCGACCGCAGCGTCACCGCCGTGTCGGCGATCTCGCATGTCGATGCCGAAGGTGCGCGCAACAACCTGCGCAGCGAGGGCATGACCGGAGGCAGGCTGCTCCGCTTCGACGAGATGCGCGCACGTGCGCAGAAGGCATGGGACAACGAGCTGTCCAGTGTGCGCGTGCACGGCGGCGGGCGCGATGATCGCGTGGTCTTCTACACCGCGCTCTACCATGCGCTGCTGCAGCCGATGACCGGCAACGACGCCGATGGCCGTTACCGGGGCTACGACGACCTCATCCATCGCGCCGACGGATGGACCTATTACGAATACTTTTCGCTGTGGGACACGTACCGCTCGCAGAACCAGCTGATCGCGCTGTTGCGGCCGCAGCGGGCCATGGACATCGCGCGTTCGCTGCTGGCCATCGACCAGCAGGGAGGCTGGCTGCCGCGCTGGGGCTATGCCAGCTTCGAAACCAACATCATGACCGGCGATCCGGTCACCCCGTTCCTGGTGGATCTGTGGCGCTTCGGTGCGCTGCAGGGGCGTGAGGCCGAGGCATACGCCGCGCTGCGGAAGAATGCGTTCGACGTGCCGCCGCTGAATTCGCGCCATGCCGGCCGTTCCGGCAATCCCAACTACCTGGCGCAGGGCTTCGTCCAGTACGACCGTGCATTTCCTTCCAAGGGCATGGACGTGGATCCCCATCATGGCGGCTCGGCGACCCTGGAATACGCGCTCGCCGACTGCTCGCTGTCGGTGATGGCCGGTGCGCTGGGACATGGCGACGATGCCGCCGTACTGAAGCGCCGCGGACGCAACTGGCGCACGCTGTGGGATGCGTCGGTACGCGACGAGGCGGCGGGTTTCACCGGCTTCCCGCGTCCGCGCACCGAAGACGGGCAGTGGTACACGCCGTCGGACGGCCATTACAGCCCGCGTTCCCACCACGGCTTCCACGAGGGCACCGCCTGGCAGTACCAGTGGCTGGCACAGCAGGACGTGCCGGGACTGGTGGAGGCGATGCAGGGGCCGCAGGAGGCGGCGCGGCGCCTGGACGACTTCTTCGCATACGACGCGCTGCTGGCCGATCCCGCCGGCGCCGCGCGCAAGGAGTGGGTGGTCGGGCCCTACAGCTACTACAACCAGTTCCGCTACAACCCCAACAACGAACCGGACCTGCACGTGCCGTGGATGTACACGCTGATCGGCCAGCCGTGGAAGACCTCCACGGTGCTGCATGCCGCGCAGCAGCTGTTCACGAATGCGCCCAATGGCGTGACGGGCAACGACGACCTGGGCACCATGTCGGCGTGGTATCTCTTCAGCGCGATGGGCCTGTATCCGGTAGTGCCCGGGACGGGGCAGTTCGTGCTGCACGCACCGCGTTTTTCGCGCGTCGATGTGGACATGGGCAACGGCCGCATGCTGCGGATCGAAGCGCCCCGGGCCGGCGACGGGAAGCCGCGCTACATCCGCGACGTATCGCTGGACGGCCGCGACCATGCCGCCGTCTGGCTGGACTGGGAGCGCCTGCGGCAAGGCGGTCGCCTGCGCTTCGACCTGGCCGATGCACCGCAGCCGCAGGGTTGGGGCACCCGGGCGCAGGACCTGCCGGCATCGCCCTGCGCCGTCGAGCCGGCATCGTCGTCGGGAGCCGGTCGTTGAACCCGTGCTCCACCCGCGCATCGAAGTCCGCATGATGGTTTACGCTGGGCGCATTGTCGGAATGGATCGATCCAGATGAGCCAGAAACGCCCACCTCGAGCAGGCTCCAAGCGCGCGCCCACGGCCGCCCCTTCCAAGACCGCGAAGGCGGGTGCCGGCGCCGCCCCGGGGGCCAAGGCTGGCAAGGCGAAGCCAGCGGCGCGCGCGCGCGACCCGCAGCGGGTGGTGACCGTCACCGATATCGCCAATGCCATCGGCGTATCGCGCGCCACGGTGTCGCTGGTGTTGCGTGGCAGTCCGCTGGTCCACGCCGATACGCGTGCCCGGGTGGAAGCCGAACTCAAGCGGCAGCGCTACGTGTACAACCGCGGCGCGGCCAACCTGCGCCGGCGTACCTCGTCCAGCGTGGCGCTGGTCATCAACGATCTGGCCAATCCGTTCTTCGCCGAATTCGCGGCCGGCGTGGACGAAGCCCTGGGCGAGAAGGGCTACGTGACGCTGCTCGGCAGCACGGGCGAGTCGCCCGAACGCCAGCAGGCCGTGCTGGCGTCGCTGATGGAGCACACGCCGGCAGGCGTGATCCTGTCGCCTGCCGAGGGCAGCGATGCGGCCCAGCTGCACAAGGTGCTGGACGCGCGCGCGAACGTGCTGCTGTTCAATCGCGAACTCGCCGGCGCCGACGACTGGGGCTTCCTGGGGCTGGACAACCAGCATGGCGCGCAGCTGGCCACCGAACACCTGATCGCCCTGGGCCATCGCCGCATCGCGTTCTACGGCGGACATGCCGATTCCAGTTCCTGCCGCCAGCGACGCGCCGGCCATGCGCAGGCGATGAAGCGGGCGGGCCTGCCCGTCGATCCGGCGTGGCTGATCGAGTCCGCGCCCAACCGCCTGGAAGCGGCCGCGCGCACCGGTGAACTGTTCGGCGACCAGGCGCCGCCGACGGCCGCCGTCTGCTACAACGACACGGTGGCGCTGGGCCTGATGCTGGGCCTGCTGGCGCGCGGCATCCAGCCGGGCAAGGGCTTCGCCGTGACCGGCTTCGACGATATTCCCGAGGCGGCGGTGACCACGCCACCGCTGACCACGCTGGCCGCCAATCCGCGCGAACGTGGACGACAGGCGGCACAGCTGGTGCTCGCGCAGATGGACGAAGGTGCCGTGCCCCGCAGGACCATCGCACCGGTCACGCTGTCCGTGCGCGAGAGCAGCGGGGTGACGCTGAAATGACCCTGTTGCCGCCCATCGTCGTATCGACGTGTTGCGTTGCCGCGCGACGACGTCCGCACTCCGTCTCTCCTCTGATGCTTCCTTCGCCATGAAACCCATCGCTCCACATCACCCTCTCCATCGCCCTGCCGATCCCGTGCCGGCGCCGTGCGTCTTCCTGCGGGGTGGCTTCGCATGAGTCCTCCCTCGCGCAAGATCGTCTGCTTCGGTGAGGCCCTGATCGACATGCTGGCGCAGCCGCCGGCATCGCCTGAAGCCCCGCGCAATTTCCTGCAGTACGCGGGCGGCGCGCCTGCGAACGTGGCGGTGGCGGCCGCGCGACTGGGTGCGGATGTGCACTTCGCCGGCATGCTGGGCGAGGACATGTTCGGCGACTTCCTGTTCGACAGCCTGGCGTCGGTGGGCGTTGCCACGGACTGCATCGTGCGCACCGGGGAGGCGAAGACGGCGCTGGCCTTTGTGGCGTTGGACGAGCACGGGGAGCGCAGTTTCAGTTTCTACCGGCCGCCGGCCGCCGACCTGCTGTTCCGGGCCGCGCATTTCACGCCGGCGTGCTTCGAAGGCACGGGCGTATTCCATGTCTGCTCGAACAGCCTGACCGGAGCGGAGATCGCCGACGCCACCTACGAGGGCATGCGTCGCGCGCGCGCCAGCGGCGCCACCGTCAGCATCGACCTGAACCTGCGCCCGGCCCTGTGGCCGCAAGGCGAGGACCCCACGCCGCGGCTGTGGCTGGCGCTGGCCGAGGCCGACCTGGTGAAGCTGTCGCGCGAGGAGCTGGAGTACCTGGCGCGGCCGCTGGGGGGAGAGGAAGCGGTCCTGCAGCGCCTCTGGCAGCATCGGGCGCAGCTGCTGGTCGTGACGGACGGCGCCGGACCCATCGCGTGGCATACGCGTGCGGCCAGCGGGACGGTGGAGACGTTCCAGGTCACCACGCTGGATACCACCGCGGCGGGCGATGCGTTCGTCGGCGGGCTGCTGTTCCATCTGACCCAGCACGATAGGCTTGGCGAAGGCGTGGCCTCGTTCGTCTCCCGTCACGACGATGTCGCCGCTGCGATGCGCTTCGCCGCTGCCGTGGGTGCGTTGGCCGTCACGCGCAAGGGCGCGTTCGCCGCCATGCCGACCGTGCAAGAGGTCAACCAGCTGCTGTCGTGACCGTCCCGCGCTTGGCGGGACCCCGTGGTCACGACGTGCGGCAAGTCCCGGGTAACGAGGAACAGGATCGAGCATGACGGCTACCGGCAACCCCATCCGATCCATCGTCGTCGTCGGCGGAGGCAGCGCGGGCTGGATGGCAGCGACCGCGCTGGCGACTTACCTGGGCAAGCAGGCATCCATCCGCCTGGTCGAATCCGAGGAGATCGGGATCGTCGGCGTGGGGGAGGCCAGCGTCCCCTACATGAAGCAGTTCAACGCCGGCCTGCTGGGCATCGACGAGTTCGATTTCGTCGCCCGCACGCAGGGCACCTTCAAGCTCGGCATCCAGTTCAACGACTGGGGGCAGATCGGCGACTCCTACGTCCACGGCTTCGGCAGGATCGGCCAGGGCATCGGGCCACTGCCTTTCCACCAGTTCTGGCTCAAGCTCTTTCTCGCCGGCCGCGCACGGCCCATCGGCGAGTACTCGCTGCCCACCCTGGCCGCCCCGCTGGGGAAGTTCATGTCCAGCCCGGGCAACGCCCCGCCGGATTCGCCGCTGGCGGACATCGCCTACGCCTATCACTTCGACGCGGGCCTGTATGCGGGCTACCTGCGTGAGCTGGCGGAGCGGCGTGGCGTGCAGCGCATCGAGGGGAAGATCACCCATGCCGTGCAGCGCAGCGAAGACGGCTTCATCGACGCCGTGGTGCTCGAAAGTGGCGAACAGGTCGCCGGCGACCTCTTCATCGACTGCTCCGGCTTCCGTGGCCTGCTGATCGAACAGACCCTGGAGACCGGTTACATCGACTGGACGCACTGGCTGCCCTGCAACCGGGCCATGGCGGTGCCGTGTGCCACGGCAGGCCCGCCAACGCCGTACACCCGCTCCACCGCCCGCGCCGCGGGATGGCAATGGCGCATTCCGCTGCAGAGCCGGATCGGCAACGGCTACGTGTACTCCAGCGAGCACATCAGCGACGACGAAGCCGCCGCCACGCTGCTGGCCAACCTCGACGGTCGTGCGCTCGCCGATCCGCGCCCGCTGCGCTTCACCACCGGCATGCGCAGGAAGCTGTGGAACAGGAACGTCGTCGCCCTGGGGCTCGCCAGCGGCTTCATGGAGCCACTGGAGTCGACCAGCATCTACCTGGTCCAATCGGGCATCCAGCGACTGCTGGGCCTGTTCCCCGACCGTGGTTTCGACCCCCTGCTCGAGCGGCAGTTCAACGAGGAGTCCGCGTTCGAGTACGAAAGCACGCGCGACTTCCTTATCCTGCACTACTGCGCCACCCGGCGGAACGACAGCGCGTTCTGGGACTACTGCCGGACGATGCCGATCCCCGACACCCTGCAGCGGAAGATCGACATGTTCCGCAGCGGAGGGCGCTATTTCCGCACGGGCGACGAATTCTTCGCGCTGCCGAGCTGGGTGCAGGTGATGCTGGGGCAGGGGATCGTCCCTGCCGGCTACCATCCGATCGTCGACGACATGCCCGAACAGGCCCTCGTCGAACATGTCGCGCGCGTGCGCCGATCGATCGCGGACAGCGTGGCGGCCATGCCGCGGCATCAGGATTTCATCGATCGCCATTGCCGGGCGCCGGTGGGATGACGGGGCCCCGCGTGGCGGCTGCCTCGCGTTGACGCTGCGCGCAGTCCAACCGCCGAGTGTGCGTGGACGTATATCCTTCGCGCAGCTGCCGGCGCGACAGGCCTCGGACAGTCCTCCGCCGCAACCGAAGCAGTCGGGATGCGGTCGCGTCGGACTCGCCGACTGAGGAGATGTTGGAATCCGCGCGTGGTATATGCTGCCGGCCAGTTTCCATTTCTTCATTTCGGGCTCAACGTCGGCGCCCGGCGACAACCGACCGGTGCGATGCGACGACGTCGCAGGTGCCCGGTCGCGGTTTGCGCAGGCGTCCTGCCGACCGGTTATCTGCATGCATGCGATCTCGCGATTCTGTTGGATGGTGAGTGGTGCCGCACTGACGCCCGCGGCGCTGGGCGAAGAGGCTGGCGCATCCGGCGCGGCTGAGACCCTGGACCGTGTAGTGGTGACCGCGACGCGACTGGAAGCGGTCACCGCATTCGATACACCCGCCTCGATCAGCGTGGTGCCGATGGGGGATGGAGGCGCACGCACGCAGGTCGCGCTCTCGGAAGTGCTGGACGGCGTACCGGGCGTGCAGGCGCGCGAACGGCAGAACTTCGCGCAGGACACCCAGTTGTCGATCCGCGGCTTCGGCGCGCGGTCCACGTTCGGCGTGCGTGGCGTGCGGCTGTACGCGGACGGCGTGCCGGCGACCATGCCCGACGGGCAGGGCCAGGTATCGCACTTCAGCATGCTGGGTGCGGACCGCGTGGAGGTGCTGCGGGGCCCGTTCTCGGCCCTGCATGGCAATTCCTCCGGCGGCGTGATCCAGGCATGGAGCGATATCCCGGACGCAGGCCATGACGCCCGGCTGCAAGCGAGCCTCGCCAGTCACGACACGTTCGTGCTCGGCGCGCGCCTGCGTGGCGCCGGCGATGCCGTGGGTTACAACGTGGCGGCATCGGTGTTCGATACGCGGGGCTATCGCGATCACGCGGCCGCGCGGCGCGAGTCGTTGAACATCCTGCTGCGCGTTCGCCCCGGCGCCGGCACGCTGGACCTGGTCGCCAATCATTTCGATGCGCCCGATGCGCAGGATCCGCTGGGCCTGACGCGGGCGCAGGCCTGGCAGTCGCCCCGGCAGGCGGCGTCCGTCGCCACGGCATTCAACACGCGCAAGTCGGTGGGCCAGGATCAGGCGGGTGCGGTGTACGCGCTGCCATTCGGCGACGGGCACCAGATGCGGGTGATGGGCTATGGCGGCCGGCGCAATGTCGAGCAGTTCCTCGCGCTGCCGGTCGGCGCGCAGGCCAATCCCCTCAACGCGGGCGGCGCGATCGACCTGGACAACACCTACGGCGGCGCCGACCTGCGCTGGTCGTGGACCGGATACCTCGGGGACCAGCCTGTCGAACTCGCGGCCGGCTTCAATGCGGACCGGCAACGGCAGCATCGTCGCGGCTACGAGAACTTCGTCGGGCCCGCACTCGGCGTGCGCGGCGCACTGCGGCGCGACGAGCGCAATACGGTGGAGAACGTGGACCAGTACCTGCAGGCGTGGTGGCGGTTCGCGCCGCGCTGGTCGCTGCTGGCGGGCGCGCGCCGCAGCCGCATCACCTTCACGTCCCGGGATGCCTACGTCACCGCGACCAATCCCGACGACAGCGGGCGCGTCGTCTACGACCGCGCCCTGCCGGTGGCGGGACTGGTGTTCGCGCCGGGCGATGCGTGGCGCCTGTACGCCTCCTGGGGGCGGGGTTTCGAGACGCCGACCTTCAATGAACTGGGTTACCGCGCCGATGGCGCCGCCGGCCTGGCGTTCGACCTGCGTCCGGCCGTCAGCCGCAATGTCGAGCTGGGTACGAAGTGGCGGGCGTCGGGCGGGACGACGCTGGAGGCGGCGGTGTTCCGTGCCGATACCGGCGACGAACTCGCCGTGGCGCGCAATGTCGGCGGACGCAGCAGCTACCGCAACGTCGGTGCCGCGCGCCGGCAGGGACTCGAACTGCAATCCGACGTGCCGCTCGGCGATGCGTGGCGCGTGCAGTTCGCGTACACCTGGCTGGACGCGACATTCCGCGACAGCTTTCCGATCTGCACGGCCGCCGGCTGCACAACGCCCGGGGTGCAGGTCGCCGCGGGCACGCGCATTCCCGGCATCGCGCGCCAGCAAGCGTCACTGCGGCTGCGTTGGCAGGGTGAGCGGTGGCACGCGGCGGCGCACCTGGTGGGCATGGACGATGTCACCGTCAACGACACCGGCAGCGAGCGCGCGCCCGGCTACGGACTGCTCCACCTGGAAGCAGGCAGCGAGTGGGCGTGGGCGAGCGGCCGCCTGCAGGCGTTCGCCCGCATCGACAACGCGCTGGACCGGTTCCACATCGGCTCGGTGATCGTCAACGAAGGCAATGGCCGGTTCTACGAACCCGGCGCAGGACGCACCTTCACCGTGGGCGCGCGCTGGCACTGGGAGACGCCCTAGCTCGACGCCCGGCGCATCGGATCAGTTCACCAGCGTCTGGATCGCGCGCGCCGGGATGGTGACGACGGCCGAGGCCTGGCCCACGTAGAAGTTGTAGGCGATCTCCTTGTCGGTGGGATTCATCACCACCGTCGCCAGGCGGCCGTCGGGATTCACGAAAGACGTGGCCAGCAGGGTGCTGCGGCTGGTGGCGGTGCTGACGCGGCGCGCCTGGGGCCGGATGAACTTCGAGAAGTGGCCGATGTAGTAGTAACTGGGCGTGTAGATCAGCTCGCCGGTGCGCGTATCGGCATGCAGCGGCGCGAAGCAGTAGTTGCCCACATGGTTGGGGCCGCCCTTCTCATCCAGCAGCATGTTCCAGTCGGTCCAGCCCACGGCGCCGTTGTTGAGGTCGTGGATCATGGAGGTGCCGTAGCGTTCGGCGTTCGGCCAGTGCTGGTAGCGCGCGGGGTCGAACTTCTCCACCGCCGCCTCGGTCAGCAGCACGGGCTTGTCGGGGAACGCCTCGGTCACGGCCGCGACGTTGGGGAACATGGGGTCGAAGCCGGCCCAGGTCTCGTACCAGTGGAAGCCCAGTCCCCATGCGTACTTGGCGGCTTCCGGGTCGCCCAGGATCACCTGTGCGCGGTACAGCATCATGTCGCGGTTGTGGTCCCACACGATGATCTTCTTGTCGGCGTAGCCGGCGGCGTGCATCGTCGGGCCGAGGTAGTCCTTGAGGAAGTCGCGTTCTTCCTCGGCCGTGTACAGCATCGACTCCCAGGTCTGGGTGGCCATCGGTTCGTTCTGCACGGTGATGCCCCAGATCGGCACGCCTTCCTTTTCGTAGGCCTGGATGAACCTGACGAAGTAGTTCGCCCATGCCTGCCGGTACTCGGGCAGCAGCGCGCCGCCGCGCAGCATGTTGCCCGTGGTCTTCATGAAGGCCGGCGCGCTCCATGGGCTGGCGAACAATGGCAGCTCGCCGCCCGCGGCCGCGATGGCCTGCTTGATCATCGGCAGGCGGGCCCGCCGGTCGTGGTCGATGGAGAACGAGGCCAGCGCCTTGTCGCCTTCCTTCACATAGGTGTAGCTGGCCGAGCTGAAGTCGGAACTGTGGATCGTGGTGCGGGCCAGTGAATATCCGATGCCAGCTTCCCTGTCGTAATAGGCGCGCATGAACTCGGCGCGTTTCTCCGGTGCGAGCGTGGCATAGACTTCCGCGGTGGAGTCGGTGATCGCACCGCCGATGCCCAGCAGCGACTGGAAGCGCCGCGTGGGATCGACGAACACCGAGTTCTCCACTTCGGTGAGCGCGTGGCCGCCTTTCAGGGTGGCGGTCCCGGCCTGGCTGAGGCGTTGCCCGGTGTCCTGCGCGGTGGTGTAGATCGTCACGGTGGCCGATGTCGGCATGGGGCGCTCCTGAGATGGTGCGGCATCTGCGTGCGTCAGGCCGGCGGCCATCGTCGCGCCCAGCGCGACGGCGGTGAACAAGCGGGTGGAATGCATCGTGTGCCTCGTGAAGAAGTGCGTGGAGCGGCCAGGTGGACCTTGTTCGCCGCGCCGTTGTTGACAGCGCTGTCATACCGCTGCTACATCTTGCTGTCAATGGAACGCGCGCTCGGTGGCGTGACAGTGTGACACCTTGCCTGCCCGCGGCGGACAGGACGCGCGGGCGTGCTGCCCTGCAGCAGGATCGACATGACGTCGCAGGCCCCCGGTCGCGGTATCCAAGGAGCGGCCGGGGCTGTCAGAATCCGGCGTCGTGCCGGGAGCGTGGTCGGGAAGGGAGCGGGAGCGCATGCGTAGTCGGATCGAAGATGTGGCCGCTGCCGCTGGCGTGTCGATGAAGACCGTGTCGCGGGTGCTGAACAACGAGCCCAACGTGCGGGACGAAATGCGGCAGCGGGTGATGGCGGTCGTCGAGAAGCTGCAGTACCGCCCCAACCTGTCCGCGCGCAGCCTGGCAGGGCAGCGCTCCTACGTGATCGCGCTGGTCTACAACAACCCGTCGCGCAACTACCTGATGGAAATCCAGAACGGCATGCTGGAAGCCTGCCGCGACAACCACTACAACCTGGTGCTGGCGCCGGTGGGGGCCTCGCGCCAGCGCAAGGTGGACGACCTGAAGGTGGTGTTCGAGCACTTCGCGCCGGACGGCGTGGTGCTCATTCCGCCCCTGACGGACGATCCGGTGGTGCTGGAATTCCTTGAAGCGAACCATGTGGCCTTCGCCTGCATCGCGCCCAAGCATCCGGACGGCCGCATCGGCGTGATGATGGACGAAACCGCGGCCGTGCGTGAGCTGATGGCCGGCCTGGTGGCCCAGGGCCACCGCCGCATCGGCCACATCAAGGGCCCGCCCGCGCACGGCGCATGCCAATGGCGTTTCAAGGGCTATCGCGAGGCGCTGCGAAGGGCAGGGATCGAGTACGACGAGGACCTGGTGGTGCAGGGGGCGTTCTCGTTCGAGTCCGGCATCGAGGGCGGCAACCGCCTGCTCGACCTGAAGCGGCCTCCCACGGCGATCTTCGCAGCCAACGACGACATGGCGGCCGGCGTCATCCGCGCCGCGTGCGAGCGCGGCCTGGTGGTGCCGCGCGACATCTCCGTCTGCGGCTTCGACGACACGCCGATCGCCCGCCACATCTATCCGGCGCTGACCACGGTGCGCCAGCCCACCTCCGACATGGGACGCCTGGCCACGATGCAGTTGCTGGCGCGCATCCGCGCGGCGGACGCCGGCGGCATGGTGCATGTCGAACACGAGGTGCTGTTCCGGGAATCGACGCAGCCGCCCGTGAGGCATTGAAGCGCCTGACGGCGGCGCAGGCCGCGGGCACGCCGAGGGCGGCATGGCCTATGCTGCGGTCATGAGCGACTCCCGGCTCGAAGACTTCATTGCGGCGCACAGGCGCCTGTTCGTGCTGACCGGTGCCGGCTGCAGCACCGGGTCGGGCATTCCCGACTACCGGGACGAGCAGGGCGCCTGGAAGCGCACGCCGCCGGTGACCTACCAGGCCTTCGTCGGCGACGGGATCACCCGTCGGCGCTACTGGGCACGCAGCCTGGTCGGCTGGCCGCGCATCGCGCAGGCGCAGCCGAATGCGGCGCATCGCGCCTTGGCGGCGCTGGAAGCACAGGGGCGCTGCAGCCAATTGCTGACGCAGAATGTCGATGGCCTGCACCAGGCCGCGGGGAGCCGCGCCGTGATCGACCTGCACGGCCGTCTGGATGCGGTGGTCTGCCTCGGGTGCGGTGCATCGTCATCGCGCGCGGACGTCCAGCGGCGGCTGGCGGAGGCGAACCCGGCCTGGGCCGGCCTGGCGGCCGGCGCGGCGCCCGACGGCGATGCCGATCTGGAAGATCGCGATTTCGCCACGTTCCAGGTCCCCGCGTGCGACGCCTGCGGCGGCATGCTGAAGCCGGATGTGGTGTTCTTCGGCGAGAACGTGCCGCGCGCCCGGGTCGATGCCGCGATGGCGGGGCTCGCGCAGGCCGACGGCATGCTGGTGGTGGGTTCCTCGCTGATGGTCTATTCCGGCCTGCGGTTCGTGCACGCGGCGGTGCGCGCGCAGATCCCGGTGGCCGCCGTCAACCTGGGCCGCACCCGCGCCGACGACCTGCTGCGGTTCCGGATGGCGGCGCCGTGCGGGGATGCGCTGCGCTTCCTGCTCGCTACCGACGTGCCGGCGCCCGTCATGCCGCCGGCGGCGGCTGCAGGCTGATCCAGCGTTCCAGCGAGTGCGGCGACAGCGGGCGCGAGACGTAGTAGCCCTGCAGCAGGTCGCAGTCCAGCGAGGCCAGCACGGCGCGCTGCGCGGCGTTTTCCACGCCTTCGGCCACCACCTTCAGCGACAGGCTCTCGCCGATGCGCAGGATGGAGGTGGTCAGTGCGCGCGCGGATTCGCTGTGCTCCAGGTCGCGGACGAAGCTCATGTCCAGCTTCAGTTCGCTGATCGGCAGGCGGTGCAGGTGGCTCAGGCTGGAGTAGCCGGTGCCGAAATCGTCGATCGACAGGTGCACGCCCATGCGGTGGATCGCGTCGATGTTGGCCAGCACCTCGGGCTTCTGCGCCAGCATCACGCTCTCGGTCACTTCCACCATCAGCTCGTCCGGCGACAGGCCGCACTTGCCCAGTACGTTGCCGATGAAGGCGGGCAGGTCCTGCTGCTCGAAGTTGATCGCCGACAGGTTCACCGACACCCGCGGCACCGGTACGCCGCGACGGCGCCAGTCGGCCATCTGCGTGCAGGCCTCCTCCAGCGTCCAGCGGCCGAGTTCGTCGATCAGGCCGCATTCCTCGGCCATCGGCACGAAGGTGGCCGGCGAGATCTCGCCGATCTCCGGATGCCGCCAGCGCAGCAACGCCTCCACGCCGTGCAGGCGCGCGTCGTCGTCCAGTACCACCTGAGGCTGGTAATGCAGGCGCAGCTGGCCGCTGCGCACGGCCTCGCGCAGCGCGTTCTCCAGCGCCAGGCGCTCCTGCATGGCCTGGTTCATCTCCAGGCTGTAGAACACGATGCGCGCGCCGCCCTCGGACTTGGCGCGGTACATCGCGATATCGGCGTGGCGCACCAGCGAGTCGACGTCCCAGCCATCGGCGGGAAACATGGCCACGCCGATGCTGGCCTGCGGCGTCAGCATCATCCGGCCGGCGATGACCGGTTCGGCCACCCGCGCCATCAGGCGGTCGGCGAGGTTGGCGGCTTCCTCCGCGCTGCGGTCCGGCACGGCCAGCACGAATTCGTCGCCGGCCAGGCGCGCCACCACATCGCCTTCGCGCAGTTCGCCGCCGAGCCGCTTGGCGAGTTCGCGCAGCAGGGTGTCGCCTGCGGAATGGCCCTGGGTGTCGTTGACGATCTTGAAGCGGTCGATGTCGATGAACAGCAGGGCCACCGCGCTGTCGCGGCGCGCGGCGCCCAGCAGCATCTGTTCCACCTTGCTGTTGAACAGCGCCCGGTTGGGCAACCCGGTCAGGGTGTCGAAGAACGACAGCTGGTGCATGCGCGCACGCGCGCGATCGCGCTCGATGGCCAGGGCGCACAGGTGCAGGCAGACATCGACCACGCGCTGGTGGAACTCGTCCGGCGCGCGGTTCTCCCAGTAGTACAGGGCGAACGTGCCCAGCACGCGCCCGTCGTGGCCCTTCACCGGATTCGACCAGCAGGCGCGGATCCCCAGCGCCAGGAAGGGGGCGTTGTAGGCCTGCCAGCGCGGGTCGCGTTCGATGTCGCTGCATTCGACCGGTTGCCCGCTCCAGGCTGCCGACCCGCAGGCGCCGACCATGGGGCCTGCCAGTTCGCCGTCGATGATGACGGCGATCTGGTCGGGCAAGCTGGGGGCCGCCAGCGGACGCAGGCGGCCGTAGTCGTCCAGCCCGATCACCGAGGCCACGGCCTCGGGCATCACCTTTTCCACTTCGCGGCAGACCAGGGTCATCACGTCCTGCAGCGGCTGTTCGCGGATGATCGCGCCCAGCACCTTGCGGTGCAGCTCTTCGTGCAGCTTGCTGTGGGTGATGTCGGTGTAGACGCCCAGCAGGTAGCGGACGTTGCGGTCGGGGTCGTACACCGGGTTGACCACCGCCGAGATCCACAGCGGCACCCCGTTCTTGGCGTAGACCAGCAACTCGGTCCGGTAGCCCTGCTGCGTGTTCAACTGCCCGCGCACCCATTCGACCGTTTCCGGGTCGGTATGCGGACCGGCCAGGAAATCGCTGGGCCTGCGGCCGACGGCCTCCTCCAACGTGTAGCCCAGCATGCGCGTGAAACCCTGGTTGATCCAGGTGATGCGGGCCGCCTCGTCGCAGACGACGACCGCGTTGTCGCTGTGGTCGATGACCCACGATACGTCGGGAGCGTCATCGGCGAAGTGCGACGGCATGGCGATGGCAGTGGGCCTCACGGTCGGTCCTTCCCCAAGAACGGTTTCTGCCTGATGGTCCGGGTTCGCCACGGCGTTCTGTGCTAAGCCACCCCAGAAACGGGGCTGTACGGAACGGTATCGGCCCCTGATCGCCGCACTTTACCTGAACTTCAAGCGTGCGCGGGGTGGCCGTGGGGCTGCAAACGCTTTCAGCGCCGCTACCGGACACCGCCTCGTCGTGCGCATGGGCGCCTGCACGCTCGGCGGGCGGTGTCCAGTGTCCGAAAGGGAGCGCGTGCCGCGTGGACGCACACCTGACGCATCGGCGTCATGAACGCGCCCTAGCCTTGCCGCCCGCATGACAGGGGTGGCCATGAAAGCAAGGTGGATCGGACTGGGGATCGGGGCGGCGCTGTGCCTGGCGGCATGCGGGGACGCAGCCCGTCCCGCGGTGGTGGAGGGAAGCGCATCGCCGGCGGACGCCACGGCGGGCGCAGGTATCGTCGCTGCCGCGACCGCACCGTACGCACGCGCCGAGCGCGCGCTGGCGGCGGGCCGGATACTGGCGCCGGCCGGCGACAATGCGATCGAGCACTATCTGGATGCGTGCGCGCAGCCGTCGGAACGCGTCCGCGCCCGGGCGGCGCTGGCCGAGCTGCAGCCTTACGTGCTGATCGCCGCCGAGCAGGCGATCGCGCGGGGTGATGGCCGTGAAGCGGCGCGTCTGCAGGCACTGATCGCCCGCATCGATTCCGGTGCGCCCGCATTGCCGCGGCTGCGTGCCAGCCTGGACGCACTGGTGCGCGCACGGGAGGCGAGTGATGCGGACGGGGCCGCAACCGCCATGCCGTCGCCTGCTGCGGGCGCATCGGCGGCCGCGGTGGAGCGCATCGGCGCCACGGCCGCGACCGAGCCGGTGATATCGCCCGCACATGCGCCGGAGCCGCCGCCTGCGGCCGCCCCCGCCACGGCCACCGTGCAGGCGCCGCCCCCTTCCGCCCTGCCCACCCCGCCGGCGTTGCGCGGGGTGGAGGAGCGCACGCCCCGCCTGCTGCAGGATGCACAACCGCGGTATCCATTGCCGGCGCTGCGCGCGCGCATCGAGGGGGAAGCGCAGGTCGCCTTCACCATCCAGCCCGACGGCAGCGTGCGCAACGCGCGGCTGCTGTCGTCGACGCCGCCCGGCATGTTCGAGGCCTCGGCGCTTGCGGTAGCGCGACGCTGGCGGTTCGAAGCCACGGGGCGCGCGCACGATTCCAGCCGCACGGTGCATTTCCGCCTGCCGGCCGAAGCCGCCCGCGATGGCTGATTGGTGTCCACCGGCGTCTGCGGCGACAATGGCCGCATGACCATCACCACCGACACTCCGCTCCTCGACACCGTCGAACACGAAACCGGCGCATCGCCGCAATGGTCCGTGCTGTGGCTGCACGGGCTGGGCGCCGACGGCCATGACTTCGCACCCCTCGTCCCTGAACTGGTGCGGCCGGACTGGCCCGCGCTGCGGTTCGTGTTTCCGCACGCGCCCGTGCGCGCGGTGACGATCAACAACGGCGTGCGCATGCGCGCGTGGTACGACATCGTGGGCATGGACTTCCCCACCCGGGCGGACAGCGCCGGGATAGAGGAGTCGCTGGCGCAGGTGGATGCGCTGATCGCGCGCGAGCAGGCGCGCGGCATCGCGCCGGAGCGGCTGCTGCTGGCCGGATTCTCGCAGGGCGGCGCCATCACGCTGGCGGCCGGCCTGCGCCGGCAGGTCCCGCTCGCCGGCCTGATCGCGTTGTCCACCTACCTGCCGGGCGCGTCGCAGGCGGCGCGGCATCGGGTCGCGGCGGCGACTGCGCAGCCGGTGTTCATGGCCCACGGCACGGGCGATCCGGTGATTCCGCTGATCCATGCCGAGCAGAGTGCGCAAGCGCTCGGCGAACTGGGCTTCGATGTCGAATGGCACCGCTACCCCATGGCCCACCAGGTCTGTGCGGAGGAAATCCGTGACCTGGGTGACTGGATGGGCCGGCGGTTTGCGTTGTAATGGCCGTGCGTCCCCGACGGGTGACGCAGGGCGCTGCCATGGGTAACCTAGGCCGCGGGGGATCACGCCAACGTTCATCGAGGACGCCTTTGCCGTGAAAGTGGTCATCGCCGACGACGAACCCCTTGCGCGCGAACGCCTGCGCGCGCTGCTTGCCGAACATCCCGGCATCGAGGTGGTCGCCGAGGCCGAGAACGGCCTGGATGCGCTGCAGGCCTGTTCGCAGCACCGTCCCGACATGGTGCTGCTCGACATCGCCATGCCTGGCGTGGATGGCCTGGAAGCCGCCCGCCACCTGGCGGCCTTCGATCCGCGGCCGGCGGTGGTGTTCTGCACGGCCTACGACGAGCACGCGCTGTCCGCCTTCGAGGCGGCCGCCATCGACTACCTGATGAAGCCGATCCGCTCCGAGCGCCTTGCCGCGGCACTGGAGCGTGCGCGCACCTTCATCGCCGGGCGCGAGACGCATGCGCCGGCGACGTCGAACCAGCAGCCGCGCACGCACCTGTGCGCGCGCCTGCGCGGCAGCCTCCGCCTGATTCCGGTCGACGAAGTGCATTATCTGCAGGCCGAGGAGAAGTACGTGGTCGTGCACCATGCGCGCGGCGAGGACCTGATCGAGGAGTCGCTGAAGTCGCTGGAGGAGGAATTCGGCGGGCGCTTCGTCCGCATCCACCGCAACTGCCTGGTGGCGCGACACGAACTGGTCGAGATCAAGCGCGTCGGGGACGGCCACGTACAGGCCATCCTGCGCCACGGCAAGGCGCCGCTGGAAGTCAGCCGGCGCTGCGTGGCCGGCCTGCGCGAGACGGTCAAGGCGCTCTGACCTGCGCAGTGGTCGTGGCATGCGGGATAATGCCCGCATGACCACGCTGCGCATCGCCACCCGCAAGAGCCCGCTCGCCCTCTGGCAGAGCGAACACGTCGCCGCGCGCCTGCGCGACGCGCATCCCGGCCTGGACGTGGAACTGGTGCCGATGAGCACGCGCGGCGACGAAGTGCTGGACCGTTCGCTGGCCGCGATCGGTGGCAAGGGCCTGTTCCTCAAGGAACTGGAACTGGCGATGCTGCGCGGCGAGGCCGATTGCGCGGTGCATTCGCTGAAGGACGTGCCGATTGAGCTGGAGGGACCGTTCGCGCTGCCGGCCATCCTGACCCGCGCCGATCCCGCCGACGCGTTCGTGTCCAACCACTACGACGGCATCGCCGCGCTGCCGCATGGCGCGCGGGTGGGCACGTCCTCGCTGCGCCGGCAGGCGCAGCTGCGCGCACTGCGCCCGGACCTGCAGCTGCTGGACCTGCGCGGCAACGTCAATACGCGTCTGGGCAAGCTGGATGCGGGCGACTACGACGCCATCGTCCTGGCCTGCGCGGGCCTGCAGCGGCTGGGTTTCGCGGCCCGCATCCGCGCGCGCCTGGACGCGCCGGACTGGCTGCCGGCGCCGGCGCAGGGCGCGGTGGCGGTGGAATGCCGTGCGGAGGATCCCGCCACGCACGCACTGTTCGCAGCGCTGGACGATGCCGCCACCCGCACCTGCGTGGAGGCCGAGCGCGCGATGAACCGGGCGCTGCACGGCAGCTGCCACGTACCGGTGGCGGCGTTCGCCCAACGCGACGATGATGCGCTGGTGCTGTCGGGCCTGGTGGGCTCGGCGGCGGAAGGGCAGGTGATCCGGGCCGATGGCAGGGGCCCGCTGGACGATCCCGAGGGTCTGGGCCGTTCGGTCGCCGCGCGCCTGCTGGAACAGGGCGCGGGCGCCTTCCTCGCCTGAGCGGCGCGCGAGCCTACTTGAAGCGGTAGACCACGTTCATGGTGGTCAGCGTGTCGGTCTTCTTGATGTCGGGCGCCACGTCGCTGTTGTGGCGCGCCTGCCAGCCGGCCTTCAGGGCCAGGTGCGAGTTCATCGTCACCGACACGCCCAGGTCGTTCTGCGCGAACGTGTTGTATTCGCCCGACTCCACCAGCAGTTTGTTGACGATCTCGGTGTTCTCGCTCAGCGCGTAACGCAGGTCGATCAGCCCGCGGCCGATCAGGCTGGCTTCGGTGCGGCCATCGAGCGTGTCGTAGGCGCGGCGATAGCCGGGCCCCACCTGCAGGTCCAGGTGCGCACGCTCGTTCTCGATCACCCGGTTGCCGTAGCTCAGGCTGAGCGACTGCTGGCGGCTGTAGGTGCCGAAATCGTCCTCCTCGTGGCGCAGCGAGGTGTTCAGCGTGCCGCGGTCGTCCATCAAGTAGGCGCTGTTGGCGGTGACGGTGTAGCGGTTGGCGGTGGTGCGCGTGTCGCGCACCTGGCTGCCGTCTTCGTGGGTCCGGAGGTATTCCGAGCGCGAATGCAGGCCGAACAGGCTGGCGCTGTGCCGCCAGGCGCCGCCGTCGGTGTAGGTCAGGTCCAGGCGTCCGTTGAAACTTTCGGTGTTGCTGTTGCCGCTGGCCGCGGCGAAGCCCAGTTCGCCTCCGCCGGTGAATGTGGGGGCGGGCGGCGTGGGTTCGGGAGCGGGTTCCGGCACCGGGCGCACGGCCATGGCGACCACCGGCAACGCGGTACTGCTTTCCTTGCCGAAACCCTTGCCCGCGTGCGGGGCCTCCACCTTGTCGTTGCGCGGCAGCAGCACTTCGGTGGCCTGGGCGGGGCCCAAGCCTGCCGCCAGCAAGGCGGATGCGAGCAGGGAAGCGGGGGTCAGGCGGGGCATGGCGGGTCTCGGGGCGGGATGTAATCGGTTACATGGTAGACAGCGGCCGTCGGAGCAACAACCCAAGTACTTGTTCCGATTCAGGTTTGCGCCATGCATTCTGCCACCACCGGGCGCGTGATTCAGGATCGTCGTCACGGTCGGCAGGGCCTGAGGGCCGCTTCGGTGCCCCTGCGGACTTGGATGGCCGCTGCATCCGGGATTCGGCGGTCCGGACAAGGCCCGGGTCCACGGTCGCGCTGGGTGGATGCGGTGCTACCAAGCATGGCGGTGCGTCGGCAGCGGATCGGGTCATGGCGGCCCGTCGGGCGACGACGCATTGAGGTGGTGGCAGCGGAGAAGGCGCCTGGGGTCCGTGCGTTGAGGGCGCCGCAGCGGCGTGGACACGCCGTGGCGCCGGGCACCGCACGGGCCCCAGGCGCCGTCGGCGCAGCGCCCCCTGTATCGCTTCCAACGGCAGGCAGGCGATGAAAACGGCCATGCCTCGGCGATAATCCGGACACGCCCCCTGCCGTGCCGCCCATGGACAAGATCGAACGCATCACCGCCCTGCACCGCATCCTGAAGGCTGCCCGTTATCCGGTCACGGTGAAGCGACTGCAGGAGGAGCTGGGCTGTTCGCGCGCGACGGTCTACCGCGACCTGGCCTATCTGCGCGATGCGCTGATGGCGCCCATCGAGGGCGATGGCGAGGCCGGCTTCCGCTATCACGCCGCGGAGAGCGAGCGTTTCGAACTGCCCGGCCTGTGGCTGAGTTCGGAAGAACTCTACGCGCTGCTGGCCGCGCAGCAGTTGCTGGTGCGCACGGGCGGTGGCGTGCTGTCGGGCGCGCTGGCACCGCTGCAGAAGCGGATCGAGGGCCTGCTGGCCGACCACGCCGGCGTGTCGCAGTGGCCGGTCGACCGGGTGCGCGTCATCCCGCACCGCGGCCGCAAGCTGGACGAGGCTAGCTTCCGCACCGTCGCCTCGGCCGTGCTGGAACGCAAGCAGCTGCAGTTCGAATACCGCGCGCGCTCCACCGACGAGCGCACGCGCCGCACGGTGTCGCCGCAGCGCATCACCCACTATCGCGACAACTGGTACCTGGACGCATGGGACCACGAGCGCAACGCCCTGCGCAGCTTCGCCGTGGACCGCATCGGCAATGCACGGCTGGGTGAGGAGCCTGCGCGCGACCTGCCCAACGAGGAGCTCAACCAGCACCTGGCCTCGAGTTACGGCATCTTCTCCGGCGAGCCCAAGGGCTGGGCGACGATACTCTTCAGCGCCAAGGCCGCGCGCTGGGTCGCCGACGAGCAGTGGCATTCCAAGCAGCAGGGCCGCCACCTGCCCGATGGCCGCTACGAGCTGAAGATCCCTTACAGCGTTTCCCGCGAGCTGCTGATGGATATCCTGCACTACGGCGCCGACGCGGAAATCGTCGAGCCGGCGGTGCTGCGCGAACAGGCGAAGGCGCTGCTGGAACTGGCGCTGTCGAACTACGAGAAGAAGTAACGCCGTTGCAGGCGTGGGAGCGATATGAGTCGCGAAGCTTCGCGGATCGCGTTTAGTCCGTCATCGCGACTGATGTCGCGGCCACAGCCCGCCATCCTTGCGGTCTACGGCGCCTTCGGTTCCCCGAACCCCGGCTTGCCCACCTGTTCCGGCACCTGCGGTATGCGCACCAGCTGGCGGGCATTGATGCCGTGGTCGCGCGCGCGCTTCACCAGGTCCTGGTAAAGCGTGTCGTCCATGATCGGGTCGCGGGCCAGGACCCAGCCCATATCGCGACCCGGATAGTCGGCCAGCACCCAGGAATAGTCGGGCGCCACTTCGACGATGCGCCACTTGGCCGGCACCACGCCGACGAACCACAAGGTCCATTCGCGGTTGCCGGAGGCTTCCTTCACCGACGCGCGCGCTTCGCGCACCTGTTCGGGCTGGTCGAAGCCTTCGCGATAGTGGTACGCAACCCCGACCTTGTCGCGGTCGCGGAAGGCGTATTCGTAACGTGCCGCAACGTGTCCGCGTTCGGCGAAGTAGGGAATGTGCGCCACCACGTGCCAGGTGCCCATGAAGCGGGGCAGGTCCACGGCCGCCGGTCCCTTCTGCACCTCGCCCCGGCTCGCGCAGCCGGCGGCCAGCACCAGCAGCAGGGCGATCAGGGCAGATCGGGCGACGCGGGGAAACAACGGCATGGGCATGTGGGACTCCTTCCTCCCCGTCATACGGACACGCTAGTCATCAGGATGCGACGGCGATGTTAACCGGGGATGTCGCAATCCGTGAGATGCGCGTGAGCGAGTGTGACGGCGTACCGACATCAACCCATAGGAGTCCGCCGCCATGTCCGCCGCATCGTTCGACTTTTCGTCCCCCGCTTCCCAGGATCGTCCCGACGCCGGCCTGGACCGTGCCTTGCGCAGGGTCGTGCTTGCGGGCCTGGCACTGGTGTTGCTGGTGCCGCTGGCCCGGGCCAGCACCGACGCCCTCGGATGGCTGCCGCTGTGGCTGGTGGGCATGCCGGTGGCGGCCTGGTGGGCGCTGCACCGGTTCCGCGTGCCGACGGTGTTGCGCCGGGTCCGCCCGGCGGCTGCCCGCCGTCGCGCACCGCAGGCCCGGCGGCTGCGCCCCCGCGGCACGGGTCCGGCCCGGGCGGCCTGACCTTCGGCAGGGGGTGGCCTCCGGGCCTTGTGCTAGCGTGGCATGTTCATGAACTGCACCTCCGGAGCCACTCCCGATGCCCAGACTCACCCACGCCTGCCTGGCCGCCGGCCTTGCCGTTGCGGGCGCCCTGTCCGCTCCTGTCCATGCGAAGGAGGCTGACGTGTCCAACGACCCGTACGCATGGCTGGAAGAGGTCGAAGGCCAGAAGCAGCTCGACTGGGTGAGGGGCGTCAACGCCAAGGCCGAGGCCGAGATCGCGGCCACGCCGGCATTCAAGCAGCTGGAGTCGGACATCCGCGCCATCCTCGATTCAGACGCCAAGATCCCGGGCGTGCAGAAGATCGGCGACTACTACTACAACTTCTGGAAGGACAAGCAGCACGAACGCGGTGTCTGGCGCCGCACCACGCTGGCCGAGTACCGCAAGGCGCAGCCGCAGTGGGAGACGGTGCTGGACCTGGACGCGCTGAACAAGGCCGAGGGCAAGAACTGGGTCTGGCACGGCGCCGATTGCCGCAAGCCCGACTACACCCGCTGCCTGATCGCGCTTTCGCGCGGCGGCGCCGACGCCGATGAGACCCGCGAGTTCGACCTGGTCAACAAGAAGTTCCTCGCCGACGGGTTCTACCGTCCCGAGGCGAAGGGCGGCCTGGGCTGGAAGGACGCCGATACCGTCTACGTGTACACCGACTTCGGCGACGGCAGCATGACCAGCTCGGGTTATCCGCGCATCGCCAAGGAATGGAAGCGCGGCACGCCGCTGGAGAGCGCCACCGTCGTCTACGAAGGCAAGCCGGACGACATGTACATCGCGGCGTTCCACGACGACACGCCGGGCTTCCAGCGCGATTTCGTCAGCCGCACGCTGGCCTTCTACAACGACGAGCTGTACCTGCGCCGCGCCGATGGCACGCTGGCCAAGATCGATGCGCCCAACTCGGCCAACAAGGGCGTGCACAAGGAGTGGCTGACCCTGGAGCTGCGCGAGCCGTGGACGGTCGGCGGCAAGACCTATGCGGCCGGCAGCCTGCTGGCGGCCAAGTTCGACGACTTCATGGCCGGCAAGCGCGCGTTCGACGTGCTGTTCGCGCCGACCGACAAGACCTCGCTGGCCGGCTTCACCTGGACGAAGAGCCACCTCGTCCTCAACGTGCTGGAAGACGTGAAGAACCGCCTGAGCGTGCTGACGCCGTCGGCCTCGGGCTGGACCACCAGCGCCTTCGTCGGCGCACCGTCCTTCGGCACCGTCGGGGTCGGCGACGTGGACAGCGACGAAAGCGATGCGGTGTGGCTGACCGTCACCGACTACCTGACCCCGACGACGCTGTCGCTGGCCGAGATCGGCCAGCCGCCCGAGCAGCTGAAGTCGATGCCGGCGTTCTTCGACGCTTCGGGCAAGAAGATCGAACAGCACTTCGCCACCTCCAAGGACGGCACCAAGGTGCCGTACTTCCTGGTCCGCCCCGAAGGCCTGAAGTACGACGGCAGCACGCCGACCCTGCTGTACGGCTACGGCGGCTTCGAGATCTCGCTGACCCCCGGCTATTCCGGCGGCGTGGGCAAGGGCTGGCTGGAGAAGGGGGGCGTCTATGCCGTCGCCAACATCCGCGGTGGCGGCGAGTACGGCCCGCGCTGGCACCAGGCGGCGCTGAAGGCCAACCGCCACAAGGCGTACGAGGACTTCGCCGCGGTCGCGCAGGACCTGATCGCCCGCAAGATCACCTCGCCGAAGCACCTGGGCATCCAGGGCGGCAGCAATGGCGGCCTGCTCACCGGCAACATGCTCACCCAGTATCCGGAGCTGTTCGGTGCGGTGGTGGTGCAGGTGCCGCTGCTGGACATGAAGCGCTACAGCCACCTGCTGGCGGGCGCGTCGTGGATGGCCGAGTACGGCAATCCCGATACCGCCGACTGGGAGTTCATCCAGACCTTCTCGCCGTACCACCTGTTCGATGCGAAGAAAGACTACCCGCCGACCCTGTTCATGACCTCCACCCGCGATGACCGCGTCCACCCGGGTCACGCCCGCAAGATGGCGGCCAAGATGCTGGACGCCGGCAAGGACGTGCGCTACTACGAGAACATCGAAGGCGGCCACGGCGGTGCGGCCAACAACGCCCAGGCCGCGCACATGAGTGCGCTGGCCTACACCTTCCTCTGGCAGCAACTGACCAAGTAAGCGTCCGACGCCCCTCTCCGGAGGGGCGTCGCCATTGCATCCCGCGTCCCCGGACCCCATCCATGAAGCCTACCTCCCTTCTGCTTGCCGCCACCGTCCTGATGAGCACCCCGATCACCTCCGCCCTGGCCGCCAGCGCCACCCCGCCCGATGTGGCGAAGAAGCCGCACGTGGTGAAGGCGCCGCACGGTGCCGAACGCAACGACGAGTACTACTGGCTGCGCGACGACAAGCGCGAGAACAAGGAGATGCTGGCGTACCTCAACGCCGAGAACGCCTACACCGATGCGGTGATGGCGCCGCTGAAGCCGCTGGAAGACAAGCTGTACGACGAGGTCGTCGCGCGCATCAAGCAGGACGACGCCAGCGTGCCGTACCGCGAGCGCGGCTGGTGGTATTACGCGCGCTTCGTCACCGGCAAGGACTATCCGGTGCATGCGCGCCGCAAGGATGGCCCGGGCGTGGATGCCGTGTCGATCCAGGCCGCCAACGCCGCCGGCGACTTCGCCGGCGAGCAGGTGCTGCTGGACGTCAACGCGCTGGGCGAAGGCAAGGACTACTACAACGTCGGCGACTACGAGGTCAGCCAGGACAACCGTCTGCTGGCCTATGCCGACGACACCAACGGCCGTCGCCAGTACACCATCCGTTTCAAGAACCTGGACACCGGCGAAATGCTGCCGGACACCGTCACCAACGCCGAGCCGAACCTGGTGTGGTCCGACGACGGCCGCACGCTGTTCTACGTGGACAAGGACCCGGAAACCCTGCTCAGCAAGCGGGTGAAGGCGCACGTGCTGGGCACGCCGGCCAGCCAGGATGCGCTGGTCTACGAAGAGGAAGACGACAGCTTCTACATGGGCATCGGCCGCAGCCGCGACGACAAGTTCATCTGCATCAGCGTCGAGAGCACCGTGTCCTCCGAAATGCGCTGCACGCCGGCCGCCAGCCCCGGGGTGTTCACCGTGCTGGCCCCGCGCGAGCGCGACGTGGAATACCAGGCCGACCACCTGGGCGACCGCTGGGTGATCCGCACCAACGCCGATGGCGCCACCAACTTCAAGATCGTGACCGCGCCGACCGACTCGACTTCGCGCAAGGACTGGAAGGACTGGGTGGCGCACCGCGACGACGTGTTCGTCGAGGGTTTCGAACTGTTCGACGGCTTCAGCGTGGTGGCCGAGCGCGCCAACTCGCTGGAAAGCCTGCGCGTGATCAAGGCCGACGGCAGCAGCGACTACGTCAAGGCCGACGAGCCGGCGTACTCGATGGGCCTGTCGGCCAATCCGGAAACCGGTACCGACTGGCTGCGCTACAGCTACACCTCGATGACCACGCCGGCCACGACCTACGAGATCAACACCAAGACCGGCGAACGCCGTCAGCTCAAGCAGCAGCCGGTGCCCGGGTACGATGCGTCGAAGTACGTCACCGAGCGCGTGTGGGCGCCGGCGCGGGACGGCAAGACGAAGATCCCGGTGACGCTGGTGTACCGCAAGGACGTGGCGCGCGACGGCAAGGCGCCGATGCTGCAGTACGCCTACGGCAGCTATGGCGCGTCGATGGACCCGAACTTCAGCATCACCAACGTCAGCCTGCTGGACCGTGGAGTGGTCTACGCGCTGGCCCACATCCGCGGCGGCCAGGAAATGGGCCGTGCGTGGTACGACGACGGCAAGCTCTACAACAAGATCAACTCCTTCACCGACTTCATCGACGTCACCGATTACCTGGTGAAGGAAGGCTACGCGGCCAAGGACCGCGTGGCGGCGATGGGCGGCAGCGCGGGCGGCCTGCTGATGGGCGCGGTGTCGAACATGGCGCCGGAGAAGTACAAGGTCATCCTGACCCTGGTACCGTTCGTCGACGTCGTCACCACGATGCTCGACCCCACCATTCCGCTGACCACCAACGAATACGACGAGTGGGGCAACCCGGAAGAGAAGGGCTACTACGACTACATCCTCACGTATTCGCCCTACGACAACCTGCAGGCCAAGGCCTACCCGGCGATGTTCGTCGGCACCGGCCTCTGGGATTCGCAGGTGCAGTACTGGGAGCCGGCCAAGTACGTCGCCCGTCTGCGCGACCTCAACACCGGCAAGGGCCCGGTGGTGTTCCGCACCAACATGGAAGCCGGCCACGGCGGCAAGTCGGGCCGCTTCCGCCAGTACCGCGAGCGTGCCGAGATGTTCGCCTTCATGCTGGACCAGCTGGGCGTCGCTTCGAAGTAGGCTGCGTTGCAGGACAGGAAGAAAGCCGGGGAAACCCGGCTTTCTTCGTTTCCGGTATCCCCGCCAGCGAGGGGCTCCAGCGCCGCCGGCCACGGCCGATAACGGTGGGGACGAGTTCGTCGGCGGAGGCGCGGCATGGCAGGGTGGGGTGCGGTGATCCGCGTCGGGCATCGGCTGTTCGCGCCATCGGCTGTCGATTTGGGGTACAAGGTCGCCGTGCACGATCCGTCGCCGCCACCGCGCGAACTTCCCGAGCCGAGGCCAGCCCGCTTCCGCTGGGCCTGGTGGCTGCTGGCCTACGCCAGCCTGGGGGTGGGCATCGTCGGCGTGTTCGTCCCCGGGCTGCCGACCACCGTGTTCATCCTGGTCGCGGCATACGCCGCGTCGCGCGGCTCGGAGCGCCTGCACCGCCACCTGGTCACGCATCCGCGCTTCGGCCCGATGATCCACGACTGGCATCTGCACCGCGCGGTGTCGCGGCGCGCCAAGTGGGCGGCCACGTGGACGATGCTCTTCAGCGCCGTGATCCTGCTCGCGCTGATGCGGTGGACCGGCTCGCACCGCTGGTGGATGGTCGCCTTGCCGATGGCCTGCATGGCCGTGGTGGGTGCCTGGCTGTGGATGCGTCCGGAGCCGCCGCGCAGCGACTGAGCGGCCGCCGCGTTCATCGGGCTGTGGCTATACTCTCGGCATGAACCGGAACGCCCGTCTTTTCCTTGCCGCCGCCCTGATGGCGGCCCTGTCCGCCTGCGGTGCCAAGGGTCCGCTGTTCATGCCGGAGAAGCCGGTCGAAGAGGCGCCCGTGACGCCCGCAGATGCCGTGCCACCCGCGGCCGACGCCGTGCCGGCCGAACCGCCGATCGATCCCGCCACGGTGCCCGCCACCGACGGGAATGGCTGAGTCCCCGTACCCGCGGGCCACGGCGATGCGCTTCACCAAGATGCATGGGGCCGGCAACGATTTCGTCGTGCTGGACCTGCGCCACGGCCTGCCGCCACCGGATGCCGCGCTGGCCGCAGCGCTGGCGGATCGCCACCGGGGCGTGGGCTGCGACCAGATCCTGACCATCGAAGCGCCGCGCAGCGCCGCGGCGGTGGCGGCCTACCGCATCTGGAATTCGGACGGTTCGCCCTCGCAGCAGTGCGGCAACGGCGCGCGCTGCGTGGCGGCGTGGCTGGTGCGGGACGGTGCGGCGAGGGGAAGCACGTTCGACGTGGACAGTCCGCTGGCGACGCACGCGGTGGAACGTCTGGGTGAGGATCGCTATGCCATCGCCATGGGTGTGCCGGAGTTCACGCCGGCCCGCATCCCGATGCGGGGATTCGACGCGCCGCGCGCGGAGTACGACGCCGACGTGGACGAGGGCGTCAGGCTGCGGTTCGGCGCCGTATCGATGGGCAACCCGCATGCCGTGATCGAAGTGCCGTCCGTCGACGCCGCGCCCGTGCTGCACTACGGGCCGCTGCTGCAGCGGTCGCCGCACTTCCCGGAGTCGGTCAATGTCGGCTTCGCCGAAGTGGTCGCGCCCGACCGCGTGCGCCTGCGCGTCTACGAGCGCGGCGTGGGCGAAACACTGGCCTGCGGCAGCGGCGCGTGCGCGGCCGCCGCCGTGCTGATGCGGCGCGGCCGGGTGGACCGCGACGTGGCCATCGCGCTGCCGGGCGGCGAACTGCGCATCCGCTGGCCGTCCGACGACGCGCCGGTCATCATGTCCGGGCCGGCGGCATTCGTATTCGAAGGGGAATGGAAAGCATGAGCGAGACGCAAGAAAAGCTGGGCGCCCACGAAGTCGCGGCCTGGCTGCGGCGGCACCCGACGTTCCTGAAGCAGTTCCCCGACCTGGCCCTGAGCCTGGTGGTGCCGCGCGACGAAGGCCCCACGGCCTCGCTGGCCAGCTACCAGCTCGAGGTGCTGCGCGACAAGAACCGTGAACTGTCCAAGCGGCTGGGCGACCTGTTCGCCAATGCGCAGGAGAACGAACGCCTGGCGGTGCGCACGCACCAGCTGGCGCTCACCCTGATGAAGCAGGGCAGCGCTGCGGATACGGTGCGCGCGATGGCGGCCTCGCTGGCCGAGGATTTCAACGGCGACCGCGTCAGCATCGTCCTGCTGGACCCGATCGCCCGCCTGGAAGAGAACGACTGGCTGCAGGTGGTGCCGGCGGACAATCCGCACATGGCCCCGTTCCGCGACTGCCTGCGCGACGGCGAGCCGATCTGCGGCCGCCTGCAGCCCGAGAAACACGTGCTGCTGTACGGCGCGCGCGCGGATGAGATCGCCTCGTCGGCGCTGCTGCCGTTGCCCGGCATCGGCCTGGTGGCCGTGGGCAGCCGCGATGGCAACCGCTTCTATCCGGGCATGGGCACGCTGTTCCTGCGCATGATGGGCGAGACGCTGGCGACGGCGTTGAAGCGGTTCGATGGTTGAGGCGAGGCGCGCGTCTCGTGCCGCCATTCCGGCGAATGCCGGAATCCATCGCGCTCTTGCCCTGACGGGCGGCCTGAGGCAAACGCACAGGCCGCCCGGATTCCGGCGTTCGCCGGAATGACGGGGAGGGAAGAATCTTGTCCGTCACCGACTTCCTGGCGTATCTCGACGTCGAGCGCCGTGTCTCCGCACACACGCTGGATGCCTACCGCCGCGATCTTGCCGCGCTGACGGAATGGGCGCAGGCGCAGGGCATCACCGAGCTGGCGAATGTGCAATCCGAAGCGTTGCGCGGCTTCGTCGCCGCCGAGCATCGGCGCGGGCTGTCGCCCAAGAGCCTGCAGCGCCGCCTGTCGGCCTGTCGCAGTTTCTACCAGTGGCTCCTGAAGCATGGCCGCATCGCGGCCAGTCCCGCGGCTGCGCTGCGTGCGCCCAAGGCCCCGCGCAAGCTGCCTCAGGTGCTGGATGCCGACGAGGCCGTCCGGCTGGTGGAAGTGCCCACCGACGCGCCGCTCGGCAAGCGCGATCGCGCGCTGCTGGAGCTGTTCTACTCCTCGGGCCTGCGCCTGAGCGAGCTGTGCGCGCTGCGCTGGCGCGACCTGGACATGGCCGGCGGCCTGGTCACGGTACTGGGCAAGGGCAGCAAGGAGCGCAAGGTGCCGGTCGGCTCGCATGCACGCAACGCGCTGGCCGAATGGCGTCAGGAACGCCCCGCCGGCAACGACGGCTTCGTGTTTCCAGGGCGCGCTGACGGTCCCATCTCGCAACGGGCGGTGCAGATCCGCATCAAGCAGCTGGCACAGCGGCAGGGTCTGTTCAAGCACGTCCATCCGCACATGCTGCGGCACAGTTTCGCCAGCCACATCCTCGAATCCTCGGGCGACCTGCGCGGCGTACAGGAACTGCTGGGCCACGCCGACATCGCCACCACCCAGATCTACACGCACCTCGACTTCCAGCACCTGGCCAAGGTCTACGACGCGGCGCATCCGCGGGCGAAGCGCAAACGCTGAGCACCAGTAGGAGTCAACTGTGTCTAGGCCGTCGACGTAGCAGGTGCCCATGGTGCTTGGTCGTGCGCCATGGCGTTGAGCATGGTGAGGTACTTGCGCATGCAGGCGGTCACGGCGAGCTTCTTGGGTTTGCCTGCTGCGACCAGCCGCTGGTAGGTCGAAGCCAGCGGCGAGCGTGCCCGGATGGCGGCCCAGGTTGCCATGTAGAGCACGCGTCGCACATCGGCCCTTCCGCCCCCGATGCAGCGCTGACCACGCCAGCGCCCGCTGTCGCGGTTGTAGGGCGCCAGACCGATCAGGGAGGCGATCTGCCGCCGGTCCAGTTGGCCCAGTTCCGGCAGGCGGGCAGCCAGGGTGGCGCGCAGGATCGGCCCCAGTCCCGGGGCGGCGGCGATCTGCACGGGATAGCGTTCAAGGGCGCAGCGTAGTTGCTGCTCGACCTCGGCAATTCGCTGTTGCAGGCTGTCGATGACCGAGCGCAGGAAGGTCTGCACAGAGACCTGGCGCACCTGCTGGATCCGTCGCCGATGGTTGTCGCGCTCCTGGACCAAGGCTGTGCGCAGCTGCAACCACCCGCGCAGCTCCTGCACCGGGGCGGTCGCAGGGGGCGTGGTAGTGGCCGGCAGCATCTGTGCGGCCAGGGCCAGCACGCGGGCATCCAGGGCATCGGTCTTGGCCTTCAGGCCCAACGCTCTGGCCAGATCGCGTGGACGCCGGGCCGGCAAGCGCATGGCCGCCACACCGGCCTGGTGCAGTGCATCCAGCAGATCGCGTTCATAGCCGCCGCTGGCCTCGAAGGCAACCCGGCATCCGCCCAGCTCCACCAGCCAGCCGACCAGCTCGGCCAGACCCTGAGCGGTGTTGGGAAACACGCGGTCCTGCTGGGCGGGCAGGACATGGACGACCAGTTCGTCCTTGGAGACATCGATGCCGACGTACGAGTTCATGCGCACTCCGTAGTAGCCTAAGGGGCGAGAGCACTCCCATCGATCCCTGGCTTGTACTGCGGACTGCCATCCGTGCAACTGTTCGGGCTTGAGATGGGAGCACGGAGTGCGGCGCCCCGGACTCCTACACGTGCTAACGCACAGCGACATATCGGGCTGCCGCACTCCGCTCTCGCGACCTAATCTACCCAATCGAAACACACAAGCGACGTGAGTCGCGACCGCGGATCCGAACAAGCAAGATGGCACTATCAGGCGTGGTCCGATGGATGTCGTACGGTCGCCGGGTGCCTTGGGATCGCGGTCGCGACTCACGTCGCTCCTGCAACGGCGTCGAAAGTCATGCTTGAACCGAGGAGCGGCGTCCCCACCTCTGGGGGAACACCCCGGAGGCCTCCATGGACCCCAGCCAGAACCCCCACGTCTTCCACGCCACCACCATCCTGTCCGTGCGCCGCAACGGCCGTGTCGCCGTCGCGGGCGATGGCCAGGTGACGCTGGGCCACACGGTCATGAAGGGCAATGCGCGCAAGGTGCGCCGGCTCGGTCGCGACGGCCAGGTGCTGGCCGGCTTCGCCGGCGCGGCGGCCGATGCGTTCACCCTGTTCGAACTGTTCGAAGCCAAGCTGGAGAAGCACGGCCAGCTGACGCGCGCCGCCGTGGAACTGGCCAAGGACTGGCGCACCGAGCGTCGCCTGGGCAAGCTCGAGGCGCTGCTCGCCGTCGCCGACCGGGAAACCTCGCTGATCATCAGCGGTACCGGCGACGTGATCGAGCCGGAGGACGGCATCATCGCCATCGGTTCCGGCGGTTCCTATGCCTTGTCCGCTGCACGCGCATTGCTCGCGCATACCGAATTGGACGCCAAGTCCATCGCCGTCGAGTCGCTCAACATCGCCGGCGACATCTGCATCTACACCAATCGCAACGTGGTGGTCGAAGAGCTGTGAGGGTAGCCGTGATTGGCGATTCGTGATGCGCAAAAGCGAACGCCAAGCCGAAACCTCCCAGCTTCCCTGAATCCGCTCTTACGAATCCCGAATCTCTTATGACGAATCCCGGCTCTTCCACCATGACCCCGCGCGAGATCGTGCAGGAACTGGACCGCCACATCGTCGGCCAGCAGGCCGCCAAGCGCGCAGTCGCCATTGCGCTGCGCAACCGCTGGCGCCGCATGCAGCTCGACGACGGCCTGCGCAACGAAGTGATGCCGAAGAACATCCTGCTGATCGGTCCGACCGGTGTGGGCAAGACCGAGATCGCGCGCCGCCTGGCCACGCTGGCCAACGCGCCATTCGTGAAGGTCGAGGCCACGCGCTTCACCGAAGTCGGCTATGTGGGCAAGGATGTCGAGCAGATCGTCCGCGACCTGGCCGACACCGCCGTCAAGATGTACCGCGAGCAGGCCAAGGCACGCATGCGTACCCAAGCCGAGGAGCGCGCCGAGGAGCGCATCCTGGATGCGCTGCTGCCGCGGCGCGAAGGCGCGGGCGGCAACGGCTTCGGTTTCGGCGCTGCCACGACTACCGTCGACATCGGTGCCGAGCCGTCTTCGAAAGAGTCGGAAACGCGCCAGAAGCTGCGCCGCCAGCTGCGCAGCGGGGAGCTGGACGGACGCGAGATCGAACTGGAGCTGTCGGCCAACGTTGGCGTGGACATCATGACGCCGCCCGGCATGGAGGAGATGGGCCAGCAGCTGCGGCAGATGTTCTCCAGCCTCGGCGGCAACAAGACCCACAAGCGCACGGTCACCATCAAGGCCGCGCGCCCGCAGCTGATTGAGGAAGAGGCCGCCAAACTGGTGAACGAGGATGACATCCGGGCCGCCGCCATCGAGGCGTGCGAGCAGCATGGCATCGTCTTCATCGATGAGATCGACAAGGTCGCCAAGCGCAGCGGCAACATGAGCGGTGCCGACGTCAGCCGCGAGGGCGTGCAGCGCGACCTGCTGCCGCTGGTGGAAGGCAGCAACGTGTCGACCAAGTACGGCACGGTGAAGACCGACCATATCCTGTTCATCGCGTCCGGCGCGTTCCACCTGGCCAAGCCCAGCGACCTGATCCCCGAACTGCAGGGCCGCTTCCCGATCCGCGTGGAGCTGTCCGCGCTGAGCAAGGAGGACTTCATCCGCATCCTCACCGAGCCCAAGGCGGCATTGACCCGGCAGTACGTGGAGTTGATGAAGACCGAAGGCGTGGCGCTGCGGTTCGCCGACGATGCCGTGGATCGCCTGGCCGAGATCGCCGCGCTGGTCAACGAGCGGCAGGAGAACATCGGTGCGCGCCGGCTGCATACGGTGCTGGAGCGCCTGCTGGATACGCTGAGTTACGAGGCGCCCGACCGCGACGGCCAGAGCGTCACCGTCGACCGCGCCTACGTCGATGCGCACCTGGGCGAACTGGTGCAGGATCCGGATCTCAGCCGTTACATCCTATGAGGTGACGAACCCGCCGCGAGGCGGGTTCTTCCTTCATGGGGATGGGGAGGCAGGGGCGTCGGTTACAATTGAGGCCCGTTCCCGTTCCGCACCCGCCATCGCCCATGAGCACGCTGCCGCCTTGCCCGCAATGCCAGTCCGAGTACACCTACGAGGACGGCGCGCAGCTGGTCTGCCCGGAATGCGGGCACGAGTGGTCGGCCGAAGCGCCCGTCGTCGCCGATGAGGGTCCGCGCGTGGTCAAGGACGCCAACGGCAACGTGTTGCAGGACGGCGACAGCGTCACCGTCATCAAGGACCTGAAGATCAAGGGCTCGTCGCTGGTGGTCAAGGTCGGCACCAAGGTCCGCAATATCCGCTTGGTCGACGGCGACCACGACATCGACTGCAAGATCGACGGCATCGGCGCGATGGGCCTGAAGTCGGAATTCGTGCGCAAGGCCTGAACCGCGAGGTCGTGGCTCACTCCTCGCCTATATCCTCGTTCCACACCTCGGGATTGGCACGGATGTAGTCGCCGAGCAGGTCGATGCATTCCTGGCTTTGCAGGTCGATGACGTTGACGCCGGATGCGCGCAGCCAGTCCAGTCCGCCCTGGAAGTTCACCGACTCACCGACCACCACGGTGCCGATATTGAACTGGCGCACCAGCCCGCTGCAGTACCAGCAGGGCGCCAGCGTGGTGACCATGATCGTGTCGCGGTAACGACGTTGCCGGCCGGCCTTGCGGAAGGCATCGGTTTCGCCGTGCACGGACGGATCGCCTTCCTGCACGCGGCGATTGTGGCCGCAGCCCAGCAGGCGCCCATCCTGGTGGTAGAGCGCCGCGCCGATGGGAATGCCGCCTTCGGCCAGGCCTTGGCGCGCTTCGGCGATGGCGGTGTCGAGCAGGGCGCGATAGTCGGGGCGGTCGAGCATGGGGCGGTCTTCCGGGGTCGGCAGCGTGACGCTGCTCAAGGAAGCAGCATCATATATCGTCGAGTGTGATGCCACTCACGGCACGGTGCGCGCAAGCCCACTACAACGCACCAGACGCGCGATGCGCATCGGCGATGCGATGGAGTGGCACGTGGACAGGGAGACGGGAGCGAAGGGGGTTCGTGCGCTGGCGGCTTTCGCCTGCGCGCTGCTGGGGCTGGCGGGCGCCGGCGCCATCCGTGCGCAGACCATCGAGCAGGGCACGCTGCAGCTGGAGTGGGGCGACCCCGCGCGACCCGCGCCGGGGCGCGCGCGGTTGGCGCCGCGCTTCAACGCACACCTGGTGAAGGACGACGGCTCGCGCATCGTGCTGGATCCCGTGCAGGCGAGGCGCGCGGCCGGCGACCTCTATGTGCTCGCCAATCGACGCGTGGCCGTGGCCTTCGCCGCACCGGGGACGACCAAGTCGACCGCGCGGACGATCGAAGCCATCGTGCCGGCAGACCGGACAACGCAGTACTCGCCCGTGCATGCGGCCGGTGCACGCGTGATGGCGGCCGCGCCGGTGGGGGGCACGACGCGCTGGGTCACGCTGATGTGCAAGTTCAGCGACATCGGGACCGAGCAGAAGACCCAGGCGTTCTTCCAATCGCAGTATGGCGAGGGCGCCGGCCAGTTGGGCCACTACTGGCGCGAGGTGTCCTACGACAAGATCAACCTGACCGGCAGCAGCGCATACGGCTGGTTCACGCTGCCGCAGCCGCGCAGCCATTACGTCACCGAGGAGAACGGGGAGGACAAGGCCGACCTTAAGAAACTGTTCGCCGACTGTGGCGCCGCGGCCGATGCCACGGTCGACTTCAACAGCGTGCAGGGCGTGAACATGATGTTCAACGGCGACCTGGACGGGTACGCATGGGGTGGCGGCATGTGCGCGCCACTGGAGGGGCGGAGCAACTTCTGCACGCGTGCGACCTGGAATCCACCGTGGTCCTTCAGCAACCTGGCGCCGCTCGCGCACGAGATGGGGCACGGCTACGGCTTGCCGCATTCGGACAATTCCGACGGCGACAGCGACACCTACGACAATCCCTGGGACGTGATGAGCGATGGCTGGTACAACGCCGTGTCCGACAGTACTTACGGTACCCGGCCCAAGCACATCAACGTGTTCCAGCGGCACCGGCTCAGCTGGGTGGACGGCGCGCGCCAGCAGATCATCGTGCTGGGCGACCTGGCCACGCGCGACATCGCACTCGACTACGCGCACTTGGCCGGATCCGGCAATGTGCAGATGCTGGTGCTGTCGCTCTCGCCGCAGGCCGACCCTTACGCCACCGTGGTGTACACGCTGGAAGCACGCAAGCGGGAAGGCCCCTACGAAGGCGCGCTGGCCGGCGATGCGGTGATCGTCCACAAGGTCCAGGCATCGGGTATGGCTTACAGCATCGATGCGGACGTGCCGCCTGCCAATCGCGCCAACAACGAGGGTTCGATGTTCAAGGTGGGCGAGCGCTGGGTCACTCCGGAAGGCTCGCACGCGATCACGGTGAAGGCGAAGACGGCGACCGGATTCGTGGTGACCGTCGGACCTCCCCGCGCGATGAGCAGCCCGCTGCCGGCTCTGGTGCGGCCCGCGCCGGTGTCTGCGTCTTCCTCTTCGTCGATACGCTCCGCGCCGACGATTCCCGTGGGCGCGCGCCCGTCGCAGCCGCGATGCGGCGCTCTGCGTGGTGGCACATCGGTGCGGTGCGTCGTGCGCGAGCGCTGACGCGTAGGGATTTTCCTGACGGCGTACGGGGCGGACCCGATCCCGTACGCGGGTCATGTGCCTACACGGGACATGACCAGATCCGCTACGAATCCTGACCTGCATCGCAGTTCGGAACATCCGCAACGCGAATGCGGCTTTTGACGCTCGAATCCGCTCAAGACGCGTGCGTGCCGGCCGACACGACGGGCATGGCGGCGTCATCTCGACCCGCCACCTTGAGTGGGGTCTTGCGTGTTCGAGCAACGAACTTTCGGTGCATGGCGCACGGACGTCCGGACGTTCTTTGTCGGTTGTCTGTTCGCGCTGGCGTGCATCGTTCCGGTCCTGCCCTTGAAGGCGGAGACCGTGGTCCAGGGCGTCCTGCAACTGCAGTGGGCAGATCCCCCGCGTGCGCTGCCGGGTCGTGTGCAGAAGCCGCCGCAACTCGATGCCTGGCTGGAAACCGGACCGGGCCGGCGCATCGCATTGGACGTGAACCAGGCACGGCGTGCCGCCGGCGATCTGTATGCGCTGGCCAACCGGCGCGTGGCGGTCTCCTACGGCACGCAGGCCAACGTGGCATCGTCTTCCAAAGTGATGGCCGCATCGCAGCCCACGCAGGTCATTCAAGCCATCGTGCCTACCGACCGGCTGCCGCAGCGCGCACTGGCCGCCGGTGCGGACGGACGCGTGATGGCGTCGGCGCCGGTGCTGGGTGCCACGCGCTGGATCACCTTGATGTGCAAGTTCGCCGATATCGCGACCGAGCAGAAGCCGCGCGAGTACTTCCAGGCGCAGTACGGCAACGCGCCGGGCCAACTGGGGCACTATTGGTCGGAAGTGTCCTACGGCCAGGTCAACCTGGCCGGAAGTTCCGCGCACGGCTGGTACACGCTGCCGCAGCCGCGTGCCGCGTACATGGCCACGGTCAACGGCAAGGAGAAGGCGCAGCTGTCGACGCTATTCGCCGACTGCGCGGCCGCGGCCGATGCTGAGGTCGACTTCAGCGGCATCCAGGGCGTCAACCTGATGTTCAATGGCGAACTGGACGGCAATGCCTGGGGCGGCGGCGCCTGCGCCACGCTCGACGGCGTCTATACCTGCACGCGGGCGACATGGAGTCCGCCCTGGTCGTTCATCAACCTGGCGCCGCTCGCCCACGAGATGGGGCACGGCTACGGGCTGCCGCATTCGAACAACAGCGATGGCGACGGCGACACCTACGACAATCCCTGGGACCTGATGAGCGACGCCTGGCGCAACGCCGCCAGCGACACGGTCCTTGGCACGCTGCCCAAGCACCTCAACATGTATCAGCGCGAACGCCTCGGTTGGCTGCCTGCCGCGCGCAAGCGCGTGATCGCGGCAGACAACCGCGAAACGCAGGAATTCGTCCTCGACGCCGGCAGCCTGGTGGGCAGCACGCAGGTGCAGCTGGCGGTATTGGCGATGCCGGCGCAGGCCGATCCCTACAAGACCGTCATTTACACGCTGGAGGCACGGCGACGCACGGGACCCTACGAGTCGAAGCTCGCCGGCGACGCGGTGATCATCCACAAGCTGGAGGATTACGGCATCGCCTACAGCATCGACCGGGATGTCCCGGCCGCCAACGTTTCCAACAACGAGGGCTCGATGTTGAAGGTGGGCGGACGCTGGAACACCCCCGACGAGCGGCACTGGGTGGAAGTGGTATCCGCCACCGCGAATGGCTTCGTGGTGCGCGTGGGGCCGCGGCCGCGCTCGATGAGTTCGCCGGCCCCGGTCCTGGAGCGCCCGGCCACGGTCGCGGCTTCCTCGTCCTCCGCACCGGCGCCGCGCGTGCCGGCCCCGCGGACGGCACCGCGGGCGGCACCGCGGGCGGCGGCAAGGACGGGCTGCCGCGTGCTGCCCGAGATCCTGCGTGTCCGTGCACTGTGCGCGTTGATGGAGCGCTGACCGCCGGCCTGACGTGTTCGGCGCCGGCATGCGACCGGGGCGCCGGGAGTGCGATAATCCGGCCATGAGCGAATCCCCCTACGAACGCGGCACCACCCATTTCGGCTTCCGCGACGTCGCCGCCAAGGACAAGCAGAAGCTGGTCGGCGAGGTCTTCACGTCGGTGGCCGGCAAGTACGACCTGATGAACGACCTGATGAGCCTGGGCATCCATCGGGTCTGGAAACGCTATTTCGTGGGCACCTGCCAGGTGAAGCGCGGCGACCGCGTGCTCGACCTGGCCGGCGGCACCGGCGACATCGCCGCGCTGTTGAAGGACCGCGTGGGCGATGCCGGGCAGATCGTGCTGGGCGACATCAACGCCGGCATGCTGTCGGTGGGCCGCGACCGCATGACCGATCGCGGGCTGGTGCAGGGGCTGGAATACGTGCAGTGCAACGCCGAGGCGCTGCCGTTCCCGGACGCCAGCTTCGACCTGGTCACTATCGCCTTCGGCCTGCGCAACGTCACCGACAAGGACGCCGCGCTGCGCGAAATGCACCGCGTGCTGAAGGTCGGCGGGCAGGCCCGCGTGCTGGAGTTCTCGGAAGTGACCGTGGACTGGTTCAAGCCGGTCTACGACTTCCATTCGTTCAAGGTGCTGCCGAAGCTGGGCCAGCTGTTCGCCCAGGACGCCGGCAGCTACCAGTACCTGGCCGAGAGCATCCGCAAGCACCCGGCGCAGGCGGAACTGCAGGGAATGATGGATGCCGCCGGCTTCGCCCGTAGCGGTTTCCGCAACCTGTCCGCGGGCATCGTGGCCATCCACACCGGCTACAAGGTCTGAAAAGGGCGCCGAGCGCCCTGTAGGAGCGCCCCATGGGCGCGATGCTTTTCCATCACCCCGCTTGAGAGCATCGCGGGCATGGCCCGCTCCTACAAGGCGCCACGGAATGGGCGCCGGACGGCCGCCGGCAAGGCAGCCCCAGCCCGGCGCGGTAAACTAGGGACTTCCCCCGTATCGCTGGAAGTCCCCTGATGCGTTCACTGGCTTTGCTGTTGTCCTGCGCCGCCGTGCTGGCGGCCGGGTGCTCCAAGGAACCCGAGTCCACCCCCGTGGCCGCGCCCAAGAAACCCGCCGTCGCCCAGGTCGCCGACCACGACGAGCATTCCTACGCCGAGCCGCAGAAAGTCGCCATTGCCGACCTGGCGCTGGACATCGCGGTCGATTTCGATGCCAAGACCATCGGCGGCACCGCGACCTACACCCTGGACTGGAAGGACAAGGCCGCCACCGAGCTGGTGCTGGACACGCGCGACCTGACCATCTCCAAGGTGGAAGGCGAGGCCAATGGCGCCTGGTCGCCGCTGCAGTACGCGCTGGCCGCCAAGGACCCGGTGCTGGGCAGCAAGCTGACCATCGAGACGCCGGCCCGCAACGCCAAGGTCCGCGTCACCTACACGAGTTCGCCGGAGGCCTCGGGCCTGCAGTGGCTGACGCCGGAGATGACCGAAGGCAAGCAGCTGCCCTTCATGTTCAGCCAGTCGCAGCAGATCCACGCGCGCAGCTGGGTGCCGCTGCAGGACACGCCACAGGTGCGCTACACCTACACCGCGCACGTGACCTCGCGCCCGGACGTGATGGTGCTGATGAGCGCCGACAACGATCCGGCGGCCGCGCGCGACGGCGACTACAGCTTCAAGATGCCGCAGAAGATCCCGTCGTACCTGATGGCGATCGCCGCCGGCGACCTGGTGTTCAAGCCGATCTCCGCACGCAGCGGCGTGTGGGCCGAGCCGGCGATGGTCGACAAGGCGACCAAGGAGTTCGAAGACACCGAGAAGATGATCGCCACCACCGAGCAGCTGTACGGCCCCTACCGCTGGGACCGCTACGACATGCTGGTGCTGCCGCCGTCGTTCCCCTACGGCGGCATGGAGAACCCACGCCTGAGCTTCATCACGCCCACCGTGATCGTCGGCGACAAGACGCTGGTCTCGCTGATCGCGCACGAGCTGGCGCATAGCTGGTCGGGCAACCTGGTGACCTTCTCCAGCGCCAAGCACGGCTGGCTCAACGAGGGCTTCACCAGCTACGTGGAGAACCGCATCGTCGAATCCCTGTATGGCAAGGAACAGTCCAGCATGGAGTACGCGATCGCGCGCAACGCGCTGAAGAAGGAAATCGCCACCATGCCGGAGGCCACCCAGGCGCTGGCGGTGAAGCCGGGCACGAAGCTGGATGCCGACGACGCGCTCAGCGCCGTGTCGTACGACAAGGGCGCCTGGTTCCTGCAGATGCTGGAGGAACGCTTCGGCCGTCAGGAGTTCGACGCCTTCCTGCGCGGCTACTTCGACCACTTCGCCTTCCAGAGCATCACCACCGAGCAGTTCCTGGCGTACGCCAAGAAGCACCTGTTCGACAAGCACCCCAACCTGGTCAGCGACGCGGAGATCCAGGAATGGATCTACGCGCCGGGTATTCCCGCTGGCGCGCCGCAGGTGCAGTCGCGCGGCTTCTCCAACACCGACACCGCGCGCATCGCCTGGCAGGGCAGCGGCCAGCTGCCCAACCCGCAGCTGACCGATGCCTGGATCACCCAGCAGTGGGTGCATTTCATCGAAGGCATGGGCGACAAGCTGACCGTCGAACAGGTCAAGCAGCTGGATGACGCCTACCACTTCACCGGCACCGCCAATGGCGAGATCGCCATGCGCTGGTATCCGCTGACGATCCGCAGCGGTTACGTGGACGCGCGGCCGGAGATCGCGAAGTTCATCGAGCGCGTCGGCCGTCGCAAGCTGATCATGCCGATCTACGAGGAACTGGTGAAGACGCCGGACGGCCTGGCCTTCGCGCAGGAAACCTTCGCGCGCGCCAAGCCCGGTTACCACCCGATCACGACCGGTTCGGTCGAGGCCGTGCTGGCCAAGGCGTCGGCGGGCCAGTAAGGCATGGCGGTCCGCCTGACCCGCGCAAGGACGGTCGCCCTGGTGGCGGCCGTTCTTGTCTGCGCGGTCGCCGCGTGGATCTGGCGCGAGCCCATGGCGCCGGTGCGCGCCGGCATGGCGCTGCAGGGGTGGTGGATCGGGCTGTGGGAGCAACGCCTGGTGGTCGGAGACCACCGGTGGGTCTACGACGAGCGCGAGGCCGCCGATCCCGCGGCGCCTACCGTGGTGATGGTGCACGGCTTCACCGGCAGCAAGGAGAACTGGTACCCGCTGGCCGAGCGGCTGGGGGGGCACTACCGGCTGGTGATCCCCGACCTGCCGGGCTGGGGCGAAAGCCAGCGCATCGAGGGCGCCGACTACGGCTTCAGCGCACAGGCCGACCGCCTGGCGCAGTTCCTGCAGCGCGTCCGCCGCGAGGGCAGCCCCATCGTCCTGCTGGGCCATTCGATGGGAGGCGGCATCGCCGCGGTCGCGGCGGCGCGGCATCCGCATCTGGTGGCGCGCGTTGGCCTGATCGATGCGGCTGGCGTGCGCTTCCGCGACAACCGTTTCGGCATCGACGTGCTGGCCGGTGAGAATCCTTTCGCGGTGGACGACGCGGCTTCGCTGCAGCGGTATCTGGATACCGTCTTCCACGATCGCAGCGTGCAGCCCGCCATCCCCTGGCCCGCCTCGCGGGCGGTGATCGACTGGCGCATCGCGCAGGCGCCGTTCGAGCAGCAGGTGCTGGACCGCATCGGTCGCAGCGAGGAGCGCTTCCTGCCCGGCGAGATGGCCGCCGCGATCCGGCAGCCGGCACTGCTGCTGTGGTGCCGGCAGGACCGCGTGATCGATCCCAGCGCGATGGCGCTGTACGCCCGGCAGATGCCGCAGGCGATCCAGGTTTCACTGGATGGATGCGGCCACATGTCCATCATGGAAAAACCCGACGACGTGGCGGCCGCGGTCGCCCTGTTGATCCAGCGAGGCACATCCCGATGAAGCACACGATCAAGCCCCTTCTGCTGGCCTTCGCCTGCGCCGCGGCGGTCGCCGCCTGTGGCGACCGCGAGGCCGAGCGCGCGGCGCAGGCCGCCGCCCAGGCCGCCGCCATCGAGCAGCAGGCCGACGAAGTGGCGAAGAAGTACGACAGCGCGCTGGCCTCCAACGATTGGGACATGGCGCGCATCCACGGCGTCGCCCTGCTCGACCAGTACCCGGACAGCGCCGCCGCCCGACGCATCGGGCCCGGGCTGCAGGAGGTCAAGGCCAAGGCCGAGGCGGCGCGCGAGCAGCGCCGGATGGAATCGCTGTGGGACTATGCCCAGGTTTCCGCCGACGGCGGCACGCAGCGCTCGGCCGCGATCCTCAGCAAGGACCCCGTGGACGTGGACGGCACCGGCGCCAAGCCGGTGCAACTGGTGTTCCGCGACCATCCCAAGTGGAAGCGCAGCAGCTATCTGGTGCTGCAGGCCAGCGACTTCGCGAAGGCGTGCTACCGCCGCTGCCAAGTGACCGTGATCGCCGATGGCGGTACGCCGAAGCGGATGTCGGCCAACCGGCCGGACACCGACGAGGCCACCGCCATGTTCATCGACGACCACAAGGCGCTCTGGCGCCTGGCGCGCGAGACCAAGGTCCTGGAGATCGAGTTCCCGGTGAAGGACGGCAGCATGCGCAAGGCCGTGTTCGAGACGGGTGGGTTGGATGGCAAGCAGATGGCCGGGTGGTGACCCGGCCACGGTGAGGGTGCGACGCATCGGGATCAGTGCATGGCGGCACGCTGCACCGGCGCGCGCAGGACGCGTGTGCCGAGCAGGGCGAAGCTGCCCACCACCACCGCCTGCACCAGCAGGAAGGCCCATCCGAGGGCATTCGGGGCGATCCAGCCCAGCAGCGGCAACAGCACGCATTCGATCGCGTAGAGCGCATTGATCGCCACCATCGTCCACGCCGTGCCTCGCGGGACGGATGGCCGGCGGGCCAGCCAGAGCAGCCAGGCCATATAGGGCAGCAACGCCAGGCCGACGCTGCGCAGCAGCATCTCGGGCACGCCGGTGACGGCGGCCAGCGGTGCCGCCAGCAGGGCCATCGCAAGGCCGACGGGCAGGGTCATGGCGACATCCCAGCGGATGAGCGTGCGCAGGCGGGTGTCGGGGGCAGGATGCGGATTCATGATGGTGCCTCGTGTCGTCAGGGTGGGCGTCATGGTCGGCATGCATCTGCATGCCGTCGATTACCCCGTGGGTAAAGCGGGCAGTGAAGGGCGGGTGCTAAGGTCGCTGCATGGACACCGCCACGCCCTTCGGCCACCTGCTGCGTGACTGGCGCCAGCGCCGCCGCCTGACGCAACTCGACCTGGCCGATGCGGCGGGCGTCTCAACGCGGCACGTGAGCTTCCTGGAAACCCATCGTTCGCTGCCCAGCCGCGCGCTGCTGATGCGGCTGGGAGCCGTGCTGGACATGCCGCTGCGCGAGCGCAACCGCATGCTGGTGTCCGCGGGTTTCGCGCCGATGTACCGCGAGCACCGCTGGGACGAGCAGGCACTCCAGGTCGCGCGCGAGGCCATCGAGCGCCTCCTGGCGGCGCATGAGCCGTACCCGGCGCTGGCGATCGACCGGCACTGGAACCTGGTGACGGCCAACGCCGCCGCGCAGCGGTTGATGGCAGGCCTGCCGGAAGCGCTGCTCGCGCCCGTCCCGAATGTCCTGCGTGCGAGCCTGCATCCGGATGGCCTGTCCTCGCGCATCGCCAACCTGCCGCAGTGGCGCGCGCACATCCTCGAGCGTCTGCAGCATCAGCACGAGGCAACCCAGGACCCCGTGCTGGACGACTTGCGGAAAGAACTGGCGGCGTATCCCGGTGGCGAGGCCGAGGACCCCGGCGCGGCCGAGGCGATCATCGTGCCCCTGCAGCTGCGCGGTCCCGATGGCCAGGTGCTGTCGTTCCTCGGCACGACGACCGTGTTCGGAACACCCAACGACGTGACCCTGGCCGAACTCGCGATCGAGTCCTTCTTTCCGGCCGACCCGGGCACCGCGGCCCTGCTGCATGCGATGGCGCAGGCCTGAGCGCACGCGGCGCCGGTCAGCTCATGCGCCGACCACCCGGTTCCGCCCCATCGCCTTCGCGCGGTACAGCGCGACATCGGCCTGGCTGAGCAACTGTTCCAGCCCGGTCATCCGTGCGGGCGCCGACGCCACCCCGACGCTGACGGTGATGTCCAGCAGGCGGCCATCCTCGAGAGGAATGAGCTCGCTGGCCAGCAGGCGCAGTCGTTCCGCGACGACGAGGGCGGCCGCGGCGTCCACGCCCGTGAGAAGCACGGCGAACTCTTCGCCGCCGAATCGCCCGAACAGGCCATCCTCGCGCAGGTGATCGCGCATCCGGCTGGCGAACGTCGTCAGCACCGCGTCGCCCGCGGCGTGGCCGTGACGGTCGTTGACCGATTTGAAGTGGTCGATGTCCAGCATCATCGCCACTACCGTGCCGCCGGTCCGCTGCATGTGTTCTGCCAGTTCCAGGCCACGCCGCAGGAACGCGCTGCGGTTGAGCACGCCGGTCAGTGGGTCGTGGTCGGCGGCATGATTCAGGGTGGCCAGCAACCGGTTGCGCGCCGCGTTCACGCTGGCCACGGTAAGCGGCGCCACCGCCAGCAGCGCCATGCCCATGCGCAGCGAAATCACGGGGTGCGCGCTCTGGTCCGGCAGCCCCAGGTCGATGATGCCGTGGGCGATGGCGATCAGCGTCCACATGCACAGCAACGCGGTGACGAGCGCGGTGGTGAAGAGGCGGTAGGCGAGCGCGCACCACAACAGTGCCGGCACCGGGAAGGCGATGGCGCCCGGGCCGCTGACCGCCACCCCCAACACGAGGGCCAGTGCAAGCGCGGTGAGCGGCATGAGCACGCGTGGACGTTTCCGGGCACGCGCAAGCCCGGCGCGGACTTCACGCCAGGCGCCAGCTGGCGATGGCGCCAGCAAGATCACGGGCAGCAAGGCGACGTAGCTGACCAGTTCGGCGGAGAACCAGAAGCCGCTGGCGGTCAGGAACCCCATCCGCATCAACGCATGCGAGGTCAGGCTGCCGACCAGGCTGGCGCAGACCGCCGCAGCGGCCGATGCCGCCAGGACCCACAGCATCGACAGCGGGTGCAGCAGGCGGCGGTCTTCCTCGCGCAGGTGCCGGAATACCAGATAGCCGGCCAGCACGCCGGCCAGGTTGGCAGCGGTGAGCCGCAGCGTGGTGGGCAGCGAAGTGCCCGTCAGCAGGTCGGCGGCGACGTAGCCCAGCGCGGCCGCGGCCCAGCCGGCCGGCGAGGCCAGCGCGGGGCGGCGTGCGAACAGGCCCAGCAGCAGGGCATTGGTGGGCCAGAACGTGGCCAGCTGGGATTGGGGGCGGGTCAGGATGCCCAGGCCGCTGGCGAGGAAGACCACGCCCGCCACGAGCAGCGCCTGCAGGAGGAGTTGGCGTGCGGTCGCGAGCGTGGACGCGCGGAAGTCCTGCGGAGTGGAGTGCGGATGCTGCGCGACCATGTTGCCCCTGCCCGTTGCCGACTGCGCGGGGCAGGCCTCCGGGCCGATCCCCCGGAGTTACCTTACGTCACAAAGCCGAGCGGGGGGCGCTCGCCGAACGGCAGCCGGACAGGACATCGCCGGCCGCACCTCTCGACTCACATTTACAGGGCGTAGCCGAACTGCTGCTTGAACTGTTCGTTGAACTCGTCGAAATCGAAGCGCTGGTTCTGCGTGCCCGGGTGTTCGACCTTCAATGCGCCCATCAGGTTGCCCATGCGGCCGATGGTCAGCCAGTCGTAGCCCTTCTCGATGCCGTAGATCAGGCCGGCGCGGAAGGCGTCGCCGCAGCCGGTGGGATCGGTCACGCGGCGCTCGTGCGCCGGCGGGATGTCGTAGGTCTTCTCCGGCGTGTGGATCTGCGAGCCGTGCGGGCCGCGCGTGGTGATGTAGGCCTTCACCCGCTTGACGATGTCGGCCTCGCTCCAGCCGGTGCGCTCCTGCAGCAGGTTCGACTCGTAGTCGTTGACCGTCACATAGTCGGTCAGTTCGATGAAGTGGCGCAGCTCCTCGCCGTTGAACAGCGGCATGGCCTGGCCCGGGTCGAAGATGAAGGGGATCCCCGCCTCGGCGAACTCGGCGGCGTTCTGCAGCATGCCCTCGCGCCCGTCGGGACTGACGATGCCGAAGCTCACGCCGGGCACGTCCTTCACGTGGTTCTCGTAGCTGCGCATCATCGCGCCGGGGTGGAAGGCGGTGATCTGGTTGTTGTCGTGGTCGGTGGTGATGAAGGCCTGCGGGGTGAACAGTTCGTCGATCACCTTCACCTGGGACAGGTTGATGCCCTGTTCGACGAAGTGCTCGCGGTAGGGGCCGAAATCCTGCCCCACCGTGGCCATCGGGACCGGGTCGCCGCCCAGCAGCTTGAGGTTGTAGGCGATGTTGCCGGCGCAGCCGCCGAACTCGCGGCGCATGCGCGGCACCAGGAACGACACGTTCAGGATGTGCACCTTGTCCGGCAGGATGTGGTTCTTGAACTGGTCCGGGAAC
>Ga0182740_1000173_pt1 | contig 105726 bp, 93 predicted proteins | sample eDN5th37CKraftBY_FD_128872 | JGI IMG/M metagenome (GOLD analysis project Ga0182740, IMG submission 128872) | Enriched backyard soil microbial communities from Emeryville, California, USA - eDNA 5th pass 37_C Kraft BY (version 2) (version 2) | ecosystem: Environmental > Terrestrial > Soil >...
CATCTTGACGATGTCGCGGCGGATAATGGTGATCTTTTCGCGTGCGAGCCGGACAGCGCGACGCTCGGCGCGCGTCTGCTCTGCCAGCGTCTTGAACTCCGCAGCCCGGGCAACCAGCGGCGAAAGGTCAAAGCCGTAGGCCTGCTCGATTGAGCCCCCCTCCCCTTTTCGGGCAAAGCGCTTGCCGTTGGGACTGTCGCGGCGGATGATCAGGCCGCACTCGACAAGGTTGGCGAGATGCCGGCGCAGCGTTGCCGGCGACATGCCGTTGGCACGCGCAATGAGCTGCTCATTCGACGGCCACACGACCAGTTGACCTGTCCCCGAAAGCTCCGCGTCGGGGTGAAACGACAGCAGCGCGTCCAAGATCGCGAGCCCCCTGTCTGTGGCGCCGATCGCATTGCGCGCTTCCTTGATATCCCTGAAAACCTGCCACTTTTGCACGCTGGCAGTGCTGGCGACGTCCTTTGCCGCCATCTGCGCTGCCAACATGCCGAGCGACAGCGACCGCCGGCCGAACGGCGTCGTTGCCAAATGCGTCTGCATCTTTCCCTCACCTGCGTTGAGGCAAAAGAAACCTGCTCGCCAAAACGACGCACCGAGCCACCAGGACTCTTGACAGCGATTCGTGGATTTGCGATTCTCAGTGTTGCTACACGATCTGAGAAGGCTTCCGCGGCGGTGACGTTTCGGGGGCCTTTTCTTTTGCCGGCTACTGCTCCTTCAAACCAGTTTCACGGAATTCATCGTAGAGCGCCTGCAGGCGCTGCTGGATGAATGCTCCAAATTGCGGGTTCACGCGCTTGTCGAATGTGAGGACAAGCCGCCTGTCATTTTCCGATATCGAGACCGGCTTCGTGCCGTCCGGCGCAGTCCAGCTGGCCGGAACCGCCCGCGCCTTCACGGTGGCGAGCAGCTTGTGGACGGCGTTGAAGCGCTCGTCGCTCGACATCGAGGAAAATTCACTGTCGCCAATCAGCTTGCCGACGCGGCCGCGCTTCGCGCGGTCCTCAAGCATGTCGGCAAGCTCGGCCCAACGCTGCCGGCCGATCGACGGAGCCGAGCCGATGGCCTCGATGATGTCAGCCGGCACCCGCTTGACCAGGGCGATCATGCGCGAGAGCGCCGCCTTGTCGACGCCGAGCGCCGCCATGATCACGTCGCGCGAAAAGCCCCTCTCCTCCAGTCGCAGCGCAAAATAGCAGCGTTCGATGTAGCTCAGGTCCTGGCGGCTGTTGTTTTCCTGGCCCTGGCTGACGACGAGCTCCTCATCGCTGAGCTCGCGTACAACTGCCTTGACCTGCAGGCCCAGCTTTCGCACCGCGGAGAGACGACGGTGACCATAAGCAAGCTGGTAGCGGCCGGCCTCCGTCGGGTGCGGGCGCACGAGGATCGGGACCAGCTGGCCGTTCTCACGGATTTGCTGCACCAGCGCGTCCTGCTGCGCCGGATCGACGCCAAGGCGATCGACGACGATGGCGCTGTCGATCGTCGCCGGATCGAGCTCGACCACGACATGCCCCTGGCTCAGCTTTCGTTCGATTTCCTCGGCCCGCGTGGCACGCGAATTGATTGCTTCAAGCGACTGCGAGATCGCGCCGACCGGCGTCGACGGCGTAAGGTTAAGCCCAAGCAAAGGCCGCTCCAGCTGGCGCGGCTGCGGCTGCTGCACCTCGGCCGGTGCCGGGTCGGTGTTGGCGATCTCGAAAAGGTGCTTGCGCGCCATCTCTACTTCCGTTTCCAGGTCTTGCGGATCAGGTCTTCGATCTCCTCGTTGACCTTCGTCAGCGACTCCAGGGCGCGGTCATAGGTGCCGCGCGTGAACTGTGAGCGGTCCACTTCGTAAAGCGTCTGCTTGGTCAGCCCCGCATCCGAAATTGCGGTCGACTTCAGCATGGCGTTCTCGAGCACGCGGTTGCCGAAGATCGAGCGCATAAAGCCGGCCATCTGCGTCTGCGGCCCGTCGTTTGGCTCGAAGCGCGTGATCAGGTAGCGCATCCAGTCGTAGTCGGTATCGCCGCCCGCATCCTCCACCACCGCCAGGAGGTCGGAGGTCATGTGCAGGAACTGCGACATCGACATCACGTCGAGCATCTGAGGATGCACGGTGATCAGCACAGCGGTTGCCGCGCAGAGCGCCGACAGGGTCAGGAAACCGAGCTGCGGCGGACAGTCGATCACGACGATGTCGTAGGCGCTTTCGATGGCCGACAGCGCCTCGCCAAGCCGGCTGAAGAAGATGGTTTCCTGTGCACGGTCGGCGAGAACCTTTGCCGTCTCGTGCTCGAATTCCTGCAGTTCGAGATTACCGGGAATGACGTGCAGGCCGGGCGTGTAGGTCGCGCGGACGATCTCGGTGATGCTGCGGCGCTGGGGTCCATAGCGCAGCGCGCCGTAGATGGTGTCGCCGGGCGCGACGTCGAGCTCAGGTTGGTGGCCGAACATTGCCGAAAGGCTCGCCTGCGGATCGAGGTCGATCGCCAGCACGCGGTAGCCGCGCAGCGCCAGGTACTGGGCAAGGTGCGCCGATGTCGTCGTCTTGGCGCTGCCGCCCTTGAAGTTCATCACCGAAACGACCTGCAGCTTTTCCCCCGGCATACGGTGACGCACATATTTACGCATGCCGCCGGCGTCGAGCACCTGGCGGATAGCGTTGATGTCATCAACCGAATAGAGACGGCGGCCATTGGCCTGCGGCTGGGGCCCGTGCCCGTCCGCCACGATCTGGCGCAGATAGCCTTCGTGGATACCGATGAAGCTTGCAGCCTCACTTGGCGTGAACAGGCGCATGCTCTTCTGCGCGGTCGGCGGGAAGATGCGCTGCTGGTGCGCCTGCAGCTGCCGCGACAACTCAGCGGCGTCCGAGGCGATCATCTTCCGCAGATTTGGCGGGCTTGCCTCCGCGAAATTTGTCATATCCAACATGCCAACTTCGATCCGCGCTTTTTTTGCGAAAATTCTAGAAAATGCGCAGATGAAGATGCGGTGATTCTGCCCCTGGGGCAAACCCTTTTTCGTTAACGGAAAGTTAACGCCAATTTCGCGCTAAGGGCAGAGATTCATCCATGGAAACGGTCGCGAATACGAGCTCGTTGTACACGTACAACGTCCCCTCCCCTACTCCGAATAAGCGAAGGCCGGGAATTTCTCTCCCGGCCTTTGGTCAATCAACCCTTGGGGACGTGTTACGCGCCGAATCCGCGTGCAACCACCCGCGCCAGCCTCTCCGAGAACGCGCGTGGATCGACCGGCTTGTCGCCGTCGAGTATGCGCGCTTCATCGAAGAGCAGGTGTGCCACGTCCTGACGGAATGCGAGGTCGCCTTCGCCCTGCGCCGCCAGCTTGCGGATGCGCTCGTTGCGCGGGTTGATCTCGAGTATCGGCTTGGAGGCGGTTTCCAGACGACCGGCAGCACTCAGCAGCCGCTCGATCTGCCGGTCCGGTCCGTGCTCCGGCGCCACCAGACAGACTGCGCTTTCCGTGAGGCGGTCGGAGGCACGGACGTCGATGACGGCATCGCCCAGCGTCGACTTCATGAAGGCGATGAAGGTTGCCATCTCCGGCGTCATTTCTTCCTTCGGCTTTTCATCGCTGTCGGGCAGCGGGATGTCCTTGAGATCAGCCGTGCCCTGCGTCACCGATTTGAACGGCTTGCCCTCGAAGAAAGGCGCCGTCGAGACCCAAAAACTGTCGACCGGATCTGTCAGCAGCAGCACCTCGATACCACGCGCCTTGAAGCCCTCAAGCTGCGGCGAAGATTCAAGCCGCGCGCGGTCGTCGCCGGTCATATAGTAGATGGCCTTCTGGCCTTCCTTCATCCCGCCGACGTAATCGGCAAGACTGCGCCAGCCGTCCCCTGACGTCGTGGTGTGGAAGCGCGAGAGCTTCAGCAGCTGCTCCTTGCGATCCCAATCTTCGTAGAGGCCTTCCTTGATGACCGCGCCGAAGTTTTCCCAGATCTTCGTGAAGGTATCCGCGTCGTTCTCGGCCATCTTGGCAAGGTCGCCGAGGATGCGGTTGGTCACGCCCTTGCGGATCGCAGCGAGCAGGGGGCTCTCCTGGATCATCTCGCGCGACAAGTTGAGCGGCAGATCTGCCGAGTCCACAAGACCGCGCACGAAGCGCAGGTAGCGCGGCAGGATGTCGGCCTCGTCGGTGATGGAGACGCGGCGCACGTACAACTTCATGCGGCCCTTGCGGTCGGGATCGAACAGGTCGAACGGCCGCATGCTCGGGATAAAGGCGAGGACATTGTATTCCTGCCGGCCCTCGGCGCGGAAATGGATCGTCGCGGCAGGTTCGTCGAAATTGCCGGAAACGCTCTTATAGAAGTCGGTGTATTCCTCCGGCTTTACCTCGGTTTTCGAACGCACCCACAGGGCGCTGCCGTCTGCCACTTCGCGTTTTTCGCCGTCCGGCTTGTCGATCAGCGAAATCGGGACGGGAACGTGGCCGGACTGGTTCTTGATCAGCCGCTCGAGCTGGTACGGCTGCGTATATTCCTTGGCGTCCTCCATGAGGTGGAGGACGACACGTGTGCCGCGGGTAGGCGCCTCATCGAGTGCAACCTGTGCCACTTCATAGGAACCCTTGCCGTCCGACGTCCAGCGCCAGGCTTCCTGGGCGCCGGCGAGGCGGGTAAAGACCTCGACTTTCTCCGCCACCATGAATGCCGAATAGAAGCCGACGCCGAACTGGCCAATCAGTTCAGCGCCCTCGCCGGCCTTTGCCGCTTCAATCCGCTCCATGAACGCCTTGGTGCCGGAACGTGCGATCGTGCCGAGTGCCTCTACAAGGTCAGCGCGGCTCATGCCGATGCCGTTATCCTCGATGGCCAGCACCTTCGTGTCCGGATTCGCAACGACCGTGATGCCAAGCTTCGGATCGTCAGCGAGCAATTCGGGCCGGGCTATCGCCTCGTAGCGCAGCTTCTCGCAGGCATCGGCTGCGTTGGAAATCAACTCGCGCAGAAAGACGTCCCGATCCGAATAGACGGAGTGGACCATCATGTGCAGGAGACGCGCGACGTCCGCTTCAAATGATAGCGTTTCGGGCTCTTTGATTTCAGTGGTCATTCAAACACCTGAACTGTTTTCATCTGCGAAATGGCGCGCTCCAACACGCTCACCACCCCGCGCAAGTCGACCTGTGGAGCTTGCTGCCGGAGGCAGCAGCCCCGCCGTCAGGAAGGGGAGTTGTACACGTACAACTACTCCAGAGTGCCCGGAACCAATGCATGGCATAGCCCCCCGGCGAGCTTGAGCTAATTGGTCCCCAGCGCCGTTTCAAGTGCCACAAAACGTTGTAAACGCGCTCCATTCGCTGGGGAAGGGCGCGTGGCCGAACTCAATCGGTGGGGAAGGTGAGGACGACCCTGGTGCCGCCGTCTGCAACGACCTCGAGTGAACCATCAAGTTGCGCAACGAAGCCGTCAATGAGCCGCCTTCCCATGCCCTTCCGGTCGCCACTGGTGTCGTAGCCGTCACCGTCATCAACGACGGTGAGCTTCGCGCCGTCGCCTTCGCTGGTCAGTTTGACCTCAAGCCGCCCTGTCTCGCGCTCCCGGAACGCATGCTTGAACGCGTTGGAAACCACCTCATTGAGGAAGAGTCCCACGGGCAAGGCGCGGTCGCGCGAGATACTAATCGGCTCAAACGAGGTCGCCACATCAACGGCGCCGGGAAATCCGGCAGCGACCTCATTGACCAGCCGTTCAAGATAGCGCGCAAGGTCGAGCCGGTCGAACTGGTCGTTCCCGTAGATTTGCTCGTGCACCGCCACCATGGCGCCGATGCGACGCGCAAGATCGTCCTTGCTATCCTTCGGCATCGGCTGCAGCCGGATGAGTGAAGATACGGCCTGAAGATTGTTTTTCACGCGGTGATGAATCTCGCGCAGCAGGAACTCATTGTGCTCGAGCGCCTGGACGAGCTGCTTGCTGCGTGCTGCGTCCGCGCGCAACAGATGGATGATCCAGCCAACGCCGAGTACAAGCAAGCCGAGCATGGGCAGACCGACGGCCAGCCCGATCCGCAGGCTCGACCAGAAGAAGCGGAGAGCCTCAGACTTCGCGATTCCGGTCGTGGTAATCAGCGGCCAGCTTGCCACCTTTCGAAAACCCACAACACGCGGGATGCCATCCGTTGCCGAGGACGTGCTGTGATAGAAGCCGGCGTCTCCTCCCACAAGCTCCGTGAACAGGCGCGAGGTGCCTAGATTGATTGCTTGCGGCAGCTGCGGGTAGCGCGCGACAATCCAGCCGTCGGGACGGACGATCGCGACTGAGGAATCGGGGCCGAGGTCCATCGTTGCCCAATATTCACCCATGGTCCGCGTGGGGATCGCAATGCTGGCCGCTCCGTGAAACTCGCCATCGCGTGAGATGCGCCGGGCGACGACGAAAACTTGCTCGCCGCTCAGCCGCTCCTCTAGCTGCGCTGAGATGAAAAAGGCGGCCCCGTCGCGAAGGTGCTGGAAGTACTCGCGATCGGAAACGTCGATGCCAATCGCTTCCGCCATGCTCGACATTCGCAGCTGCCCGGTCTCGTCGTAAACGGAATACTGGAATCCATCCGGAAGGTCGGAGACGGCGTCGCGCAGATTGGCAATCGTTCCGGGAGAGGCCCGTATCGGACCCGGGCCAATGACGGCATCGATACGGCGCAGCGCCTGATCGCTCGCCTCCATCAGCCACTCCATGTGAGCGGCAACCACCTGCGCCGAAGACTTGGCGCGCGCTTCACTTAGTTCGATCGCGGCATTGTAGCTCTGCCAGATCATCAGCGCGCCGAGGATCGAAATGCCTGCGAGCATGATGACAGCGAGCCATATGGCTGCGATAGGGGCCCTGATCAGGTCGCCCAGGCTTCTTTTCTGCCTTTCCTCAATAAGCAGCGCCAACCGTTCCCCCTCATGCTACCCGGTTAGGGTGAGGGGAGGTTAGCGTGAAATGTCTGCAGAGTCTTGCATCTTTAGGAACAGGAACCGTAGCGCTCAGGAACCCTCGCCCGGCTGTCTGAGCCAGCCAGCGCCAAGCTTGACCTTGGCATTGTCGCCTACGTCGGGCCGCCCTGCTCCGACTGCCGCGGCGAACAATTTCACGTAGCTGACGACAGTGCCGGGGCTGTCCCAGTACTGGGCATCTTTCGGTGAGACCTTCAGCACCCTGATGTCAGGATCTTCCGGACTGTCCCACCAAGCCTTGGCCGGAGTTGACCAAAGTTCCCGTATCTTCTCGCGGTCGTTGGACACATGCGCGATGCCGGTGACGGCGACGTATTTCTGATCACCCGCATCGGCGAAGGCGAGCGCGACGTGCGGCTCAGCCTCAATCTCGTCGTCCTTGTGGCTCTTCACGTCCGTCAGGAAATAGATCGCGTTGGCGTCCCGATCAACGTGCGCCGCCATTGGGCGGGAGCGAATGTCTTCGCCTTCGCGTGTTGAAAGCATGCAGAAGCCGATCTTTTGCATCAGTTCCCACACGCGGTCGGTATCTTCACTTGTCATCTTGTCGTCCTTTCGCGCCCCCAAACACGAACAGGGAGACGGCGGAGTTGTTCCGCAGTTCGTGGCCGGGAGAATAAGATGAAGAAGTGGATGCCGCTCAGGCTACAGTAACGACGAGTGCGGTGCATGGACCATCGCCTATGCGACGGTACCAATGGGGCATGGAGGAATCGAACGAGATGGAGTCGCCCGCCTCCAACTCGTGCTCCTCGCCATCTACGGTAACCGCGATCGTTCCAGCGATCACATAGAGGATTTCTTCCGAACCGTGCTGGTGCGGATCGGTTTCAGGAGCACCGACCGGAAATTCAGCGACGAACGCTTCCATCTTGCGATCGGTGAGGGGGAAGTTGAGGCTCTCAAACAGATAGCTGGGATCAGGCGCGTTCGCAGGGATCGGCAGCTTCAGCCGTTCGGAATGCCGTGTCACTGCCACGCGCGGGCCGCTGCGGCTGAAGAAGTGATTGAGCTCGACGCCGAAAACCAGCGCGATGCGCGTCAGTGTCGGTAGTGTTGGAAAAAGCTGACCGCGCTCGATCTTCGACAACATCGCCGGCGACATTCCGGTGTGCTCGCCGAGCTGCACGAGCCCCATCTTCTTCTTGAGTCTAAGCGTGCGGATGCGGGGGCCGATCCGGTAGCGTTCAAGCTCTGATGTCAGGGTCTCGGAAAGCACGCAACAAATCTCCTTTCGCTCAGCGACAATGTAGGAAAGCGTCTTTTCTTCTCAAGAGAAACCTCTCGAATGTCACGACAACGTGAATTGAGCGAAAATCTTTTTGCTCCAGATGAAAGACCTCGGGAGCGCCCCATCAGCAAAGGAGCACTGACATGAACATGAAGTCCCCAATCGCCGCCGCCCTTATCGGCCTGGCCTACGTCCTTCCTGCCCAAGCGCAGGACAAGGACATCGTCGACACCGCTGTCGCAGCTGGCGACTTCAAGACGCTCGCCGCGGCGCTGGATGCCGCAGGCCTCGTGGAAACCCTGAAAGAGGAGGGGCCTTTCACCGTTTTCGCGCCGACCGACGCTGCTTTTGCCAAGCTCCCTGCCGGAACTGTCGAGGATCTGCTGAAGCCCGAGAACAAGGACAAGTTGGCAGCGATCCTCACCTATCACGTCGTTTCAGGCAAAGTGATGGCATCTGACGTCGTCGGCCTCGACGAAGCCAAGACCGTCAACGGCAAGTCGGTCGACATTGAGGTCGAAGGCAACAGCGTCAAGGTGAACGATGCCAATGTGACGGCGACGGACATCGCCGCCAGCAACGGCGTCATCCACGTCATCGACACGGTCATCCTCCCGCCGGAAGGCTGATCCAGTAGGGGAGGGGAGGAGAGGCGAGAAGAGGGGAGGGGGCCGCGGCTGCCTCCTTCCTTCTGCGACCAGCTAACGAAGGGCTTGGAACAACCTGCGGACGAGAAGGTTACCCGGCCATGGAGAAAGAAAACTCACGCCTTGGCAAAGGCATTGGCACGCTCGCCGTCATCGCCCTCATTGCAGCGAGCATTGTCGGCATCTTCCACGTCGGCATGTCCGACGACACCGGCAAGACGATCGTTGCTGTGCCGGTCAATATTCCCAACTAGCCAACGAAGGGGAACTGCCATCCCCCTTAGGGGTTGTCGGTCAAAGGAGCACGCCATGAACGACAACAACGAGTGGATGCATCCGCACACCGCGAACGAAGAACTGGTTCGCTATCTCGTCGAGAACTCAGATTTATCGCCGCTGCAGGCGAAAGATCTCGTCGCGAAATACGGTACGGATCGCGAGAAGCTAATTGAGGTAGCACGCACCATGAAGGCCGAGGGCTAGACCCGTCAGGCCGCCTGCAGACCCTGGCGCGCGAGCGCTGAGATCAGGTCAGTCTGCGTGACGATACCGACGATCTGCTCGCCATCTAGTACCGGAACCGCATCGTCGCGATCACCAGCAAGCAGCGGTAGCAGGGCTGCAACCGGCGCGTCGGCATGCACCGGGCGCGGCGTCTTCATTATTTCTGCGGCACACACGGCGCGCTTGCGCTGCGCCCAGGCCGGCAAGAACCCCGACTTGCCATTGGTCTGCACCTTCCTGCCCATCGCTCCCTCGATCAGGTCGAGCTGGAAGATCACGCCGCGGTAGTGCCCGTTCTCTACCACCGGCAGGGATGTGAACCCGCGTTCCATGAAGATTTCGGCGATCTTTTGCAGCGAGGTATCCGGGCTCACCGTCACGAGGTCACGCGACATGATGTCGGCCGCGCGCTGCGGCTTGATCCGGTGGCTTGCGGCCTTCATCTCGGCGGCCGCAACCAGCCGCGCAAGATCCTCGACGCCGAGATTCAACGACTGCCGGTAGCGGGCGAGAATTTCGGCAAGCTCCTCTTCACTGAGACCCAGCCGCGCTTGTGGTGCTGGATCATGTGTGCCGACCTTGTTTGCCTCGTTGAACTGGCGAAGCGGATAGCGGCGGCCGGTCAGCGGCGCATAGATCGCCGCAATGCAAACGAGAACGAGCGTGCCTAGTGCGACGGGCACGAATGCATAGCCGAAGCCGAGCGGCAGGATCTTCTCAGCGCCGATTGCTACCATCATTGCCACGGCACCGCCGGGCGGATGAGTCGCGCGGCAGATCGCCATCGTCACGATCGCGGCAGCAACCGCCAGCGGCACGCTCAAAGCGTGCTCCGGTACCAGATGACAAACGGCAATCGCCGTCAGCGCCGAGACGGTATTACCGAGGATCGCCGGCCAGGGCTGGGCCAGCGGGCTGTTCGGCGCAGCAAACAGGAGCACCGAACTCGAGCCAAACGGCGCGACCAGGTAGACGCCGAGCCACATGTCGCCGGAGAGCAGCATCGCGAGCCCCACGGTCGCCGCAATGCCGATCAGCGCGCCAATCCCTGCACGAACACCTTCGCGCAACGGCACGGCTGCACCCGGCCCAAGGGCCTTCAGATACTGTCGGGCGGAAAGGCTCGGGAAGCGACGCATTCGGTACCGGCGTTCCTGCGCAAGCGCGCAGCAGAAATATAAATCTTGTGGCGGTTTGACGTCTTCTACCAGCGACGAGCGGAATTGGAAGTGTCTCACTGCTCAATCGGCGGGCCAGGCCGGAAAGCTATTCCTCCCCGGTTGACAATGGTGCGGAACCGGTCAGCCTTTGAGCTGACAAGCTTGGGAGGAAGGCATGTCGGCGGAGGAGAGCTACGACTTCATCATCGTTGGCGCGGGCACGGCAGGATGCGTGCTCGCGAACCGGCTGACGGCCGACGGGCGCACCCGGGTTCTCCTGCTCGAGGCCGGAGGATCCGACAACTACCACTGGGTTCATATCCCGGTTGGCTATCTCTACTGCATCGGGAACCCGCGCACTGACTGGCTGATGAAGACGGCGTCTGAGCCCGGCCTCAACGGCCGGTCGCTGGTCTATCCGCGCGGCAAGGTCCTCGGCGGCTGCTCCTCCGTCAACGGCATGATCTACATGCGCGGTCAGGCGGCGGATTATGACGGCTGGCGCCAGATGGGAAATGTCGGCTGGGGCTGGGATGACGTTCTTCCCTATTTCATCCGCTCCGAAGACCACCATGCCGGCAAGAACCAATTCCACGGCACAGGTGGTGAGTGGAAGGTGACCAAGCAGCGCCTGCGCTGGGACATTCTGGAAGCCGTGCAGGAAGGTGCGAAGGAGTTCGGCATCATGCCGCGCTCCGATTTCAACGACGGCAACAACGAAGGCTCCGGCTTCTTCGAGGTCAACCAGAACAAGGGCATCCGCTGGAACACTGCCAAGGGCTTCCTCCGTCCGGCGTTGAAGCGTCCGAACCTGCGGCTCATCACCAATGCACTGACCGAGCGACTGCTGCTCGACGGCCGGCGTGTATTTGGCGTGCGCTTTCGCGTCGGCGATACGATCAATGAGGCGAGGGCGAATGCAGAAGTCATCCTCTGTGCAGGCGCGATCAACTCGCCGAAGCTGCTGGAGCTGTCGGGCATTGGCCGCCCGGACGTCATCCAGTCAATCGGCGTCGAGGTTGTCCACGAAAGCCCGGAGGTCGGCGAAAACCTGCAGGACCATCTGCAGATCCGCACCGTGTACAAGGTCAACGGCACGCTGACCCTCAACACGCTGTTCAACAGCCCACTTGGGAAGGCACGCATCGGCTTGCACTATGCGTTGATGCGCGCCGGCCCGATGTCGATGGCCCCTAGCCAGTTCGGCATGTTCACCAAGTCCGATCCGGCGCTCGAAACGCCCGATCTCGAATATCACGTTCAGCCGCTCTCGACGGACCGGCTCGGCGATCCGCTGCATCGCTATCCTGCGATCACCGTGTCGGTGTGCAACCTGCGGCCAGAAAGCCGTGGCAGCGTTCATGCGCAGACTGCGGCGCCGGCCGAACAGCCGCTAATCAAACTGAACTACCTGTCTGCCCAGCGCGACAAGGACGTAGCGCTTGCATCGGTCCGACAGGCGCGGCGCATCATGACGGCGAAGGCGCTCGCGCGTTTCAATCCCGAAGAAGTGCTGCCGGGACTGTCCATCGACAGGGATGACGAACTGCTGCAGGTAATCGGCAACATCGCAACCACCATCTTCCACCCGGTCGGCACCTGCCGGATGGGCGTAGATAACGAGGCGGTCGTGGATCCGCGCCTCAGGCTGCGCGGACTCGGCGGGTTGCGCATCGTCGATGCCTCGATCATGCCGAAGATAACTTCGGGCAACACCGCATCACCCGTGGTAATGATAGCCGAAAAGGCGGCCGACATGATCCGGGAAGACTATCGTGCTGCATAACCGACGGCATTCGATTGCCAGAGCCACAAACGTGAATTGTGGAAGGTGGCAGCAAACTTCTGGAAATTCTGCCTTGCATTGGCAGGGCAAATCAAGATTGTTATAAAACGTTACAATTCCGCCGGTGGGGGATGGACCGGCCAAGGGGAGGCACAGCGTGGACAGTACAATCCTCGCGTTCCTGATACAGGATGGCGTGACCAGTGGTGCGATCTATGCGCTGCTGGGGCTCTCGCTCGTCCTCGTATTTGCAGTGACGCGCGTCATCTTCATTCCGCAAGGGGAGTTCGTCGCCTACGGGGCGCTGACTTTGGCCGTGCTTGACGTCGGCCGGATCCCCGGGACGTTGCCGCTGCTGATGGGGCTCGGCATTGCCGCGTTTGTCTTCGACCTTGCCTCATTCCGGCAAAGCTTTCGACCGCAGCACCTCATCACCAGCGCGCTGGTGAACCTCGTGCTTCCCGCCATCGTTTACGGACTTGTGGTCACGGTGCTGCCGATGCAGCCGGGGCCGATTGTGCGCGCGCTGCTTGCGATCCTGATCATCGCGCCGATGGGGCTCTACATTTACCGCGTTGCCTTCCGGCCGCTGGCGAACGCGTCAGTGCTCGTGCTCCTGATCACCTCGGTCGGCGTGCACCTTGCCATGATGGGCCTTGGCCTGTTCGCCTTCGGCGCTGAGGGCCTGCGCGCCCAGCCTCTGATGCGTGGCAGCTTCTCCCTCGGCTTCCTTCCAATCCCGGCGCAGAGTCTCTGGATCTATGGCGCGACGATCGCGGCGATGGTCGGACTCTACATCTTCTTCGAGCGCACCATCCTCGGCAAAGCGCTGCGCGCCACTGCCGTAAACCGGCTCGGTGCCCGTCTCGTCGGCGTGCGCACGAACCTCACCGGCGGAACGGCCTTCGTCCTTGCCTCGACCATCGGCGCCATCTCAGGAGTCCTGATCGCGCCGATCACGACGATCTACTACGACACCGGCTTCCTCATCGGCCTCAAGGGTTTCGTCGCAGCGATCATCGGCGGCCTTTCCAGCTTCCCGGTCACGGCGGTGGCGGCGATCGGCGTCGGGCTCGTCGAGGCGTTCGCCTCGTTCTTCGCCAGCAACTTCAAGGAGATCATCGTTTTCTCGCTGCTCATTCCGGTGCTGATCTGGCGCTCGCTGACCACCGATCCGCATGAGGATGAATGACATGAAGGGTCTGAACATCACGCTCCCGGGGCTGGTCGCGATTGTCCTGCTGGCGGTAATTCCGCTGCTGCCCGTGCCGCCATTCATCATCACGCTGATGGACAATGTCGGCCTTGCCTCGCTGGTGGCAATCGGCCTCGTCCTGCTCACTGGCGTCGGCGGTCTCACCTCGTTCGGCCAGGCTGCCTTCTGCGGCTTCGGCGCCTATACGACGGCGCTGCTGACGACGAGCTACGGACTTTCGCCGTGGCTGACGCTGCCGGTATCGCTCGCGGTCGGCGCGCTGATCGCGCTGCCCCTCGGCCTCATCACCATGCGACTGTCGGGCCACTACCTGCCGCTCGGCACCATCGCATGGGGCATCGCCATCTACTACCTGTTCGGGCAGCTCGACTTCCTCGGCCGCTACGATGGCATCACCGGCATCCCGCCGCTGCAGATCGCGGGCTATCGCTTCCTCGACACCACGTCGATGTACTACGTGATCTGGGCGTTCGTGCTGATCTTTGCTTTTGGCGCGCGCAACCTGCTGGACTCCCGCGTCGGACGCGGCATCCGCGCTCTTCGTGGCGGCTCGGCGGCAGCAGAAGCCTTCGGCGTCAACACAGCGCGGGCAAAGCTTACGGTCTTCATCTTCGCAGCCATCGCCGCCTCGCTGTCAGGCTGGCTCTACGCCCACCTGCAGCGCACGGTGAACCCGACCCCATTCGGTCTCAACATGGGCATCGAGTACCTGCTGATGGCAGTCCTCGGCGGCGCCGGGCACATCTGGGGCGCGATCTTCGGCGCCGGTATCGTCCTTGCCCTCAAGGAACTCCTTCAGCGCTACCTGCCCTGGCTGGTCGGCCACAGCGGCAACTTCGAGGCGGTGTTCTTCGGCATCCTGCTGGTGATGATGTTGCAGTTCGCCCGCGACGGCCTCTGGTCCTTCGTGCTGCGCCTCTTGCCGGCGAGTGCTCCGAAGCCGAAGGCACAGCCCGGTACCGAAAGCCTGCCGAAGCGGGACATGCCGGCGCCCGGCACGCCGCTTGTCACGCTCGAAAAGGCGCGCAAGCAGTTTGGTGGGCTTGTTGCCGTCAACGACGTCAGCTTCGAGATCGGAGCCGGCGAGATCATCGGCTTGATCGGCCCGAACGGCGCTGGCAAGAGCACGACCTTCGACCTCATCACCGGGGTTACAAGCCTCAGCACCGGCCAGATCCGCATCAGCGGCCGTCCGGCAGGCGTGCATCGCCCCGGCGATGTCGCGCGGCAGGGCATCGCCCGCACCTTCCAGCACGCCAAGATCTTCCCTGACATGACGGCGCTGGAGAACGCGGCCCTTGGCGCACACCTGCGCGGCAGCGCAGGCGTGCTGCGCAGCTTCCTGCATCTTGAGCGCGGCGAAGAGGCCAAGCTTCTCGCCGAAGCCGACCGTCAGCTTGAGCGCGTCGGCCTTTCCGAGGTGCGCGACCGCCCTGCCGGCGACCTTCCGCTCGGTCAGCTGCGCATCCTCGAGATTGCACGAGCTCTCGCCCTCGATCCAAACCTGGTGCTGCTCGATGAACCGGCTGCTGGCCTGCGCCACGGCGAGAAGCAGCAGCTTGCCGAACTGCTGCGTAAGCTGCGCTCCGAAGGCGTCGCGATCCTGCTCGTCGAGCACGACATGAGCTTCGTCATGGAACTCGTCGACCGGCTGGTCGTGCTCGATTTCGGCACCGTGATCGCAAGGGGCGATCCGCATCAGGTGCGAAACGATCCCGCCGTGATTGCAGCCTATCTCGGAGGTGTCGCATGACCGCCCCGCTCCTGCAGCTGAAGGACATCCGCGTTTCTTACGGCCGTGCCGAGGTCGTCCACGGCATCTCGCTGGAAGTGGCATCTGGCTCGATCGTCTCCGTTATCGGCGCCAATGGCGCCGGCAAGACGACACTGCTCAACGCCACCATGGGCGTGATCCCGAGCAGCGGCACCATCCTCTATCGCGGCACTCCGGTGCCGCATTCGGTGGAAGGACGCGTGCAAGCCGGCATGTGCCTCGTGCCCGAGCGGCGCGAGCTGTTCACGACAATGTCCGTTGAAGACAACCTTGCACTCGGCGGCTTCCTGCGCACGGCAGACGAGCGCAGGGAAACGCTGGAGGATGTCTACAAGCGCTTCCCCCGCCTCAAGGAACGCCGCACGCAGATTGCCGGCACGCTTTCGGGAGGCGAGCGGCAGATGCTGGCGCTCGGTCGCGCGCTGATGAGCCGGCCCAAGCTGCTGCTCCTCGATGAACCGAGCCTTGGCCTTGCGCCGAAGATCGTCGCTGAAATCCTCGGAATCGTCTCGGAATTGCGCTCAACGGGTGTTTCGATCCTGCTGGTCGAGCAAAACGCGCGTGCGGCGCTCGAAATCTCCGACGAAGCCTATCTCGTCGAGCTGGGCGAGGTACGCCGTTCGGGCAAGGCAGCCCAAATGGCTGCTGATCCGGAACTGGTCGAAAGCTATCTCGGCGGCGGGCACTGAGCCCGCCTCGTTCCTTCATCAGGATAATGCCAAATGAAAAAAGGCCCGGGGTGATCCGGGCCTTTCTGCATCAACGCAGCTTTGATTATTTGATGAGATCGAAGCTGCCGTCGTTCTTCGGCGAGGCCGAGAGCAGCACGACTGCGCGGTCGTCGAGACCGAAGTGGTTGTCGGCGCTGAACTCGAACACGCCCTGGCTGGCCGGGAAGGGGCCGCCGCTCTCGATCGCGTCGCGCAGAGCATCACGGAACTCCTGGGTGCCCGGCTGCGCCTTCTGCTTCGCGATCGGGATCGCGCGCTTGAGGACAGCCATCGCGTCATGGACGTGTGCACCGAACTGAGTGCGGGTGCCCGCGCCGAACTTGGCCTCATAGGCAGTCACATAGGCGACGCCTTCTTCCTTGGTTTCGGAGGAGTCGTCCTGCAGCTCAGCAACCATTACCGGACCCGAGGCGAACACGGTGTTCTTGGCGGCCTCGCCAGCAATGCGCAGGAAGTCGAAAGTCACCGCGCCGTGCGTCTGGTAGATCGTGCCTTCAAAGCCGCGCTCGCGCAGCGCCAGCTGCGGCAGCGCCGCACCGGTGCCCGATGCGCCGACGAAGATCGCGTCCGGCTGAGCCGCGACCAGCTTGAGCACCTGGCCCGAAACCGACGTGTCCGGGCGCGCATAGCGCTCCTCCGCAATCAGTTCGAGACCGTACTCGGCGCCGATCGCCTTGAACTGGTTGACCCAGAGGTCACCGTAGGAGTCGGAGAAGCCGATATAGCCGACCTTCTTCACGCCATCGGCCTGCATCTTCTTGAACAGGTTGCGAGCGATCAGGCCGGCGTCCTGCGGCATGACGAAGGTGTACTTCGTTGCCGCGACATTAGGCGGAATCGGCGAGCAGGCGAGGTGTGGGATGCCGACTTCGTTGGCGACATTCGAGATCGCGATCGAGCCCGGGGTCAGCGCCGAGCCGACAATGACGTCCACCTTGTCGTCATTGGCGAAGCGGCGTGCGTTGGTCGTGGCGATGGACGGATCACCAGCGTCATCCAGCACGATCACGTTAAGCTTCTCGCCGTCGATCTCGCTCGGCCACAGCTCGACCGAGTTCTTGAGCGGAATGCCGAGCGCCGCACCGGAACCGGTCGACGAAACCGTCACGCCAATGGTAATGTCGGCCAGCGCCATGCCGCTCATCATGGTCGTGAGCATTGCCGCAGCCGCAAGGCGGCCGATTATCTTGTTCATGAGTTCCTCCCAGAATACCCAGCAAACGATACCGATTGCTGTTTGTTATCTTGCATATCTTTCTAAGGCGAAGTCAATCGCCGTCGTACGGCCTTGATCTCGCTCAAAGACCACGGCTATTTCAAGTGCCATCGGAGCCGATGCAAAACTAGTACCAGATGGTATAACTACAGTGGTTTCGATCGCTTGATTGGTGTCCCGCAAGGGAGTAGGGAGCTGCCTTTGGGGAACTGACGAGCGATTTCATGACCAACGCGTATCGACCGGGTATGAATTTCTGGAAACATATTTCGGATGAAAGCCGCGCAGCAGGGTCAGAGCGACTTGCTCGCATCGTCAAGGAGAACCTCGACGAGCTGGTCGGGAAATTCTACGACAGCTTCCTCGCCCATGAGGAAGGCAAGGCATTCCTCAACCACTCGGTCGTCACGAACCGCCTTCACAAATCGCTGCGAAACTGGCTGATCGAACTCGTCAGCGTCGACCCGATGGGGGACATGACGGAGTTCGACGCCCGCCAGGTCAAGGTCGGTGAGGTCCACGCACGTCTGAAGATTCCAAACCATCTGGTGATGGAAGGCATGACGCTGCTGAAGAGCGAGATTGCGATCAAGATCGCCGAGTTGGACATCGACCGCCGCTCCATCGCAGAGGCGATCATCCTGCTCGACGAATTGATCGACTATGCGATGCGTCACATGTCGGCGGCATTCCTGTCCGACACGAGCCGCCGCATTCAGACCGACGAGGCGTTCCGCCTGTTCTCGCTTGGCCAGGACGTCCATCTCGAGCGCGAAACTCAACGCGCCGCTCTGATGGAGTGGAGCCAGCAGGTGCTGTTCAACCTCTTCAGCAACGACTGCGGCGAGGTGACGAAGCTAGCCAACTCGCCGTTCGGCCTGTGGGTTCGCCACCGCGGTGCGATCCTGTTCCAGGGAGCGCCGCAGCTCGACGCCATCCAGAACCTGATGCACACGATCGATGACGAGGTGCTGAGCAAGGTCAGCGACGACCGGCCGGCCGGCGTTGCTGCGCTGCAGGTGCGGATCGAAGAGATCAAGTATCACCTCAACGACCTGTTCAACGCCGCGTCCAATGTGGAAAACGGCCGCGATCCGCTTACACGTACCCTCAATCGCCGCTTCCTGCCCTCGGTGCTCGGACGCGAGGTTGGTCTCGCCAAGCGAGAGAACCAGCCGCTCAGCGTCCTGATGATCGACATCGACCACTTCAAAACGATTAATGATGTTCACGGCCACCAGGCCGGCGACTCCGTGCTCAGCCACGTGGCGGAGATCCTCCTCAACACGGTACGCCCGAGCGACTTCGTGTTCCGCTACGGCGGAGAGGAGTTCTTGATCGTTCTGGTCGAGGCAACGGAGGAACAGGCGTTCGTCATCGGCGAGCGTATTCGCGCCCGTGTTGAAGAAAAGGCAGCTACCGTGATCGACCGCCCGGCTATTCCGGTGACGATTTCTGTTGGCGTAGCGGCCTTCGAGGGCCACCCGGATTATCAGTATCTGATCAATGCCGCCGACAACGCCCTCTATGTCGCGAAAAACGGCGGCCGCAATCGCGTCGCGGCTGCCTGACGGCAGCCGCCCCGCTACCCTCAGGCCATTGTGATCCTGATCAGGATCACGAACATGATGGCGGTAAAGCAGATTGCCGCCAGCGTCAGCGTCGGCACGAAACCGATGGACGAGATCCCGGTAGCGGCAGCAACGACGGCCAGAACCAGGACGACGAGGGACAACAGAACTCGGAACATTTAGCGACTCCTTTTATTGCAGCGCTTATGCCCGGGTTGCAGTGCAAAAAACAGGGCGACAAACTGTCTGCCCTGTGGATGTCCCTTGCATCCGACCTTCTTGTATACAATGCGCTTGCCAGTTACAGCTGCCCCGGTATGATCCGCTGGGCATGCCGGAAGCAACGTCCACCCAGGTCTGTTCTTCCAAGGCCTGTTTAAGTCACTGCGCCGACGGGGAGGGGACGTGCGAGACAAGACTGATTGGCTGCAGTCCGTACTGATCATCATTACGGGCATCATCGGCGCGTTCCAGATTGGCAAGGTCGCAATCGCCATTCCGCTCCTGCGCGAGGACCTGGGGCTGAGCCTGTTTGCCGCGTCCTGGGTAGCTGGCGCCTATGCTGCGCTCGGCGTTGTCGGTGGCATGGCGGCTGGTTTCGTATTCTCCTATTTTCCCCTGCGCCATGTCATCATTTTCGGTCTGCTTCTTATTTCCGGCGGCAGTTTCATGGGCGCGGCAGCGTCTGACGCGACCATTTTGATCTCCAGCCGCGTCATCGAGGGCATTGGCTTCCTCGGCGTCGTCATCGCCTGTCCGACGCTGCTGCGCAGCATGGTGACCCCGCGCACGCAGCAGATCGTCTTCGCCTTCTGGGCCGCCTACATGCCGGTCGGTGCCGCCGTCATGATCCTGCTTGGCCCGGCGCTGATGCAGGGAGACTGGCGATGGCTGTGGACCCTCAACGGAATTGTTGCCGCGGCGCATGCCGTGCTGATCTTCGCATTGCGCCCGAAAGAAGCGGTTGCCGTCGCGCGACGCGCGAGCCCTACGCTTGGCGATATCGCGGCCGTGTTCAAGGCAGGCACCCCGGTCCTGCTCGCCTTCACCTTCGCATTGTATACGATCCAGTACTTTGCGCTGACGACGTTCCTGCCCACGTTCCTCATCGAAAAGATGGGGCTATCGCTGGAGGCTGCCGGTACGGTCTCCGCACTGGCCGTGGTCGCGAACGCCATCGGCAACATTTCAGCGGGTTTCATCCTGCGCATGGGTGCGCCGCTGTGGAGCATCTTCGCGGTCGTCTTCACGACGATCGGTGTCTGCGGCGTCGCAATCTTCCATCCGTCGTCGCCGGTGGAGGTCTCCGTCACAGCCGCCGGTCTCTGCCTCGGCCTCGCGGCATTAATGCCCTCATCGATCCTCGTCACCATGCCGCGGCTGCTTTCCTCTAACCAGCAGCTCGCGCTCGCGCTCGGAATCGTCCAGCAGGCCTCCTCGATCGGCCAGCTCGGCGGCCCGGCGCTGCTTGCCTTCTGGACCGAGTGGCAGGGCTGGGACGGGGTTCCCTATCTTTTTGTGCTGATCGCGGCATGCGGGTTGACGATTGCCATGGTCGCCAGGAAGGCCCTGCGTTAAAGGCTCACTCCGCAACTGGACACGATCCGCGGCCCGGCAAACGCGGATCGTTTTCGCATGTTGTCCGTTAGCGCAAGGACGACCGGCGTATTTTTGGCGCCGGTGCATGCCCAAGGAGAACAAAGATGATGAAACGCTATCTGGCTGCAGCCGCCATCCTCCCCGCGATGTTCGCCGCGCCTCAGCTCGCATCTGCCGCTGACCTCGTGAACTACGGTGTTGTCGAAGCCCCGCAGGTGCAGGACCGGGATGGCGTGAAGATCGGCTATCTGGATTGCCGCGTGGGTGGTGGCGCAGGCTATGTTCTGGGATCCGCGAAGGAACTCGACTGCGTCTTCCAGTCTACAATCGGCAGCCGCGCGACCGAGCACTATGTCGGCACCATCCGCAAGGTCGGCATCGACGTCGGCTTCACCACCGAAGGACGTTTGATCTGGGCAGTCTTTGCCCCAACTGCCGGCTATCATCAAGGCTCACTCGCCGGCCTCTATTCGGGTGCCACGGTTGAAGCGACCGCTGGTGTCGGTGTGGGTGCAAACGTACTCGTAGGCGGGACCGAAGGTTCGGTCCACCTGCAGACCATCAGCGCGACTGGTCAAATAGGCCTCAACGCGGCAGCAACCGGCACCTCTGTCACTCTGAGCGCGGTCAACTGACCGGGGTAAAAACTAGGGTAACCAACGGGCGGCTTCGGCCGCCCTTTTTCATTGAGGCTTTCGAAGACGGACTGAACGACTGCCAGGTCCACGAGGGAACCTGACAGCCGTTCAGTGCGGACGGTTAGGCTTCTTATTATGGGTGGCGGGCCCTTCATAGGGTCCCGCCGGCAAGCACCCGGAGAACCACCTGAACGGGCGGGTTCAGGCAGAAGTTCCACGAGTACTATCAGGATACCCGCTGCGGGTGGCTTGCGGCTTGCCGCTGCGGGGCATTCGCAAATAGTCTTGCGACAATCCGATGGATTGTCCCGGCTGGCCTACCGGGATCCATGCAATTCGCGTATGCTCAGATACCCACCTGCCAGCCGCCATAAATCTCATCGAGGAAATTGCAGGCCTGCCCCAGCAGGAAAATCTTCATCGAAACACACTCCCATGCAGGCTTCACAGCCGCTTTCGACGGAAATTCCTGTTCCTCTTAGCGCCAAAACTGCGCGAACAAAAATTGCATTTTGCTTTGATCTTATGAGCAAAAGTTATAGTTCCGATACGGGACAAGTCACCGAAGTTGACCGCGTGCTTCAGAGAGGCCCTACGATCATCGGCGTCGAACTGCCGCGCCACGTCATCCGGTAGACCGCGCCCTGCCGCACCGCCTGTATGGCCGCAGGCCTCAGCGCGACGATGCAGATGCCACCGGGCTTTCTCACCGATGGATAGATGATGCCATTGAGGCCCGACGCACGAGCCTTTGCCGCCAGCGCATTCCCGACCGGATAGGCGCTCGCCTTGTCCAGCCCTAGTGCTGGATGGTCGGGCCGCTGGCGCAGATCAAGGAACTCACCCGCCAGGCTGCAGAACATCTCGGCATATTCGACGGTGGCGTTGAAGTCGCCGGCATCCGCCAAGGCGTTCGTCAGGTGGAAGCCGACTTCCGCCAGGCACGTCTCCACATCGAGCGCTGCATACCATGCGCCGCGGTTGGGTCCGTTGAAGCGGTTCGGCTGTTGCGGCTTGGCATACGCAAAGGACGCATTAATGAAGTGCGCGTGCGGCACGTCGTAGACGAGTTCATTGGCGGCGAGGTCCGAGATGCCGCGCTCCTGCGCGATCATCCGCGTGCTTGTCGCCTGCTCGATCTCAGCCAGCAGGTCGAGTTCGTCATCACTGTCGACGAGGGATTTAAGCACCGCCTCGCGCAGCCGGGCGGTAGTGACCAGCCGGACCGTCTTCGGGAACGCTTCCGTGACGACCGGGATGCCGTCGATATCCAATCAGAGCCCTCCGCGCACCGCATCGACATAGCGGCGCACGTCGAGCATCTGCGGGATGCCGCCCTTGATCATGGAATCGAGCGGACTCATCCGCGCAAACAGCGGCGCCTTGTTCTCCAGCTTGATCCAGCGATCGGCCATGTCGTCGGCAAACAGCAGATGCAGCCCCTTGTAGATGCCCACCAGCGCGGAAATGCGGGTCAGCTGGTCCTGGCTTAGCGACTTGGGCTTTGCCTCCTGCTTCATCCGCTCCCACGTGCTGATTGAAACGTCAAGCAGGGCAGCCGCCTGCTGGCCAGTAAGGCCCCACACGTCGGCCAGCCGTCGATAGGCCTTGAGCGCCACCGCCGATAACCGGGCCCGGTCAGCGAGGCTGGAGAAATCCTGCCGTTCGGTCTCTGGGGCAATGTGCTGCAAGGCAACGGACATTTCCGCCTCCGTCATTTGATAGTAGATATCCATATCATATGAGGGAGAAATGTCGAGTTACAAGTGGCGCACCGGGGCTGGCTCGATAATAGATGCCGCCGCGCTATGTTGCACACGTACAACCGGAGCATGCCATGAATTTCCTCACCATAGGGCCGGAAGATGCTGAAATGACTGTGCTTCTTGCCCATGGCGCCGGCGCGCCGATGGACTCGACGAGCATGAATGCGGCAGCCGAGGCGCTTGCCGCCGAAGGCTTTCGCGTTGCCCGCTTCGAGTTCGCCTATATGGCCGCTCGGCGCGACGGCGTGCGCAAGCCACCGCCGAAGGCAGAACTCGTCATGGACGAATACCGCCATGCGGTCGAAGATCTTGGGACACGGACGCCGCTTATCATCGGGGGCAAGTCGATGGGCGGTCGGGTCGCCTCGATGGTCGCGGACGAACTGCAAAAGGCTGGCCAGATCGCGGGGCTGCTCTGCCTCGGCTATCCGTTCCATCCGCCCGAAAAGCCCAATCAGCTGCGCACCGCCCACCTCGAACATCTCGCAACGCCTACGCTGATTTGCCAGGGGACGCGGGATCCGTTCGGTACCCGCGAAGAAGTCGCCACCTACAAGCTCTCAAAAGCCATCGAGATCCTGTGGCTGGAGGATGGCGACCATGACCTCAAGCCGCGGAAAAAGATCTCCGGTTTCAGCACTGCAGACCACCTGAAGACGTTCGCAGCGGCCGTCCGCGACTGGTCGCGGCGCATCGGCGCGGGATGAAGATCGCGACCTTCAACATCAACGGCATCAACCGCCGGCTGGGGAACCTGACGGCGTGGGTGAAAGAATCCCATCCTGACATTGTCTGCCTGCAAGAGTTGAAGGCAGCCGACGAAGCCTTCCCCGAAGGCGACCTCAAGAAACTGGGCTACGACTGCGCGTGGGTCGGCCAGCCGAGCTGGAACGGCGTCGCGATCCTGTCGCGGCTGGGAGAACCGGTCGTCACCCGGACCTCTCTGCCGGGAGATCCCGCCGACACGCACGCGCGCTACATCGAGGCGGCGGTTGCCGGTATCCTGATCGCTTCGATCTACGCGCCGAATGGCAATCCGCAGCCGGGCCCGAAATTCACCTACAAGCTTGCCTGGCTGGAGCGGCTAAGAAAACACGCGACAGCGCTTCGCAAGACGGGCGCTCCGGTCATCCTCGCCGGCGACTTCAATGTCGTGCCCACCGACTTCGACATCTACCCGACCAAATCCATGGACGATAACGCGCTGATCCAGCCGGAATCGCGCGCGGCGTTTCGCAGGCTCATCGGCCGAACCTGGACCGATGCACTGCGCCACCTCTACCCGGACGAGAAGATCTACACCTTCTGGGACTACAAGCGCCTGCGCTGGCAGCGCGACGCCGGCATGCGCCTCGACCATTTCCTGCTGAGCCGCAATCTTGTTGACCGGCTCGCGGACGGCGGCGTCGACCGTGACGTTCGGGGGAGGGAAGGGGCGAGCGATCACGCCCCTGCCTGGATCAGGCTGCGCCGTGTCTGATCAGTGGCGCGCGACGAGGTGCCCGCCGCCGATGTCGACCAGCTCGACGCGCTCCGGGCCCTCGCCGACCTTCCACACCGGGCTCGGGATCTCGCCCGAAAGCCGCAGGCTCGGCTCGCGCTCACGGCGCGGATCCGGCACCGGAACGGCAGCGAGCAGGCGCTTGGTATAGGGATGCTGCGGATTGCCGAACAGCTGCGCGCGCGTGCCCATCTCGACGATCTGGCCGAGATACATCACCGCAACGCGGTCCGAGATATTCTCGACCACCGCCATGTCATGGCTGATGAAGAGATAAGTGACGCCGATTTCCTTCTGCAGGTCGCGCAGAAGGTCCAGCACCTTCGCCTGGATTGACACGTCGAGCGCGGCCACGCTCTCGTCGCAGATGATCAGCTTCGGCTTCAGGGCGAGAGCGCGCGCTATGCAGATGCGCTGCCGCTGGCCGCCGGAGAACTGGTGCGGATAGCGGTTGTAGACGCTAACCGAAAGTTCGACGCGCTCGAGCAGTTCGCGGACGCGCGCCTTCTGTTCCTCCGGTGTGCCAATGCCGTGGATCACCAGCGGCTCGCGGATCAGCTCGCCGACGGTCATGCGCGCGTCGAGTGCCGCCATCGGATCCTGGAAAACGATCTGCAGGTCGCGGCGGACCGCCTTGCGCCCCTTCGCATCAAGATCGCCCAGCGCGCGGCCGTTGATCTCGATGCGGCCGGTGTGCGGCACGAGGCCGACCAGCGCCTTCGCCATCGTCGACTTGCCGCAGCCGGATTCGCCGACCAGCGAAAGCGTCTCGCCGCGGAAGATTTCGAGTGACACATGTTCGACCGCATGGACACGCGCAGCAACTCGACCGAGCAGGCCCTGGCGGATCGGGAAGTTGACCGAAACATCGTCGTAGCGGACCAGCACCTCGCGCTTGTCGAGCTCCGGGCGAGCTGCACCCGCACCGATGCGCGGAACCGCGGCGAGCAGGTCGCGGGTGTACTGTTCCTTCGGATTGTCGAAGAGCTCGATCGTCGGAGCTGCCTCCACCATCCGGCCCTTGCGCATGACGATGACGCGGTCAGCCATCTCGGCGACGACGCCCATGTCATGGGTAATGAGGATGACGGCGGTGCCGAGATCTTTCTGCAGGTCGCGCAGAAGGTCGAGCACCTCGCGCTGCACCGTCACGTCCAGCGCGGTAGTCGGCTCGTCGGCGATGAGCACCGCAGGCCGCAGCGCGATCGCCATAGCGATCATCACGCGCTGGCGCATGCCGCCCGAGAGCTCATGCGGATATTGCTCGAGCCGCTTTTCCGGCTGCGAAAGGCGCACGGCCTTCACTGCCTCCAGCGCACGGGCGCGTGCCTCCGCGACTGACAGCTGCTCATGGGTGCGGATCGCCTCCACCAGCTGGCGGCCGATCGACATGACCGGGTTCAACGCGGTCATCGGTTCCTGGAAAATCATGGCGATGCGCGCGCCGCGCATTGCCTGCATCTTCTTCTCGGGCAGGGTCGTGAGTTCCACATCGCCGAAGCGGATGGAGCCGCCCGTCACCCTGACGGCGGGTGCGGGCAAAAGCCCCATGCAGGCGAGCGACGTGATCGACTTGCCCGAGCCGCTTTCCCCCGCAATCGCGAGCGTCTCGCCCCGATGAAGATCGAAGCTGAGGCCCTCGACGAGCGGCACCAGTCCCTGCTCCGAACGGGCAGAGACCTGCAGGTCGCGCACCGACAGGACAACGTCGGTTGCTGCATCGACTACGGGAGAAAGCATGGCTGCGGTCATTCGAAAACGGACCTCGGGAAGTAGAAGCTGACCACGACGTTCGGCATGTCGACGATCTCGGAGATGCGAAGATCGCCGCAGGTCGAGACGAGCATGTAGGCGTCAACGGGATCGATGTTCTGCGTCTTGGCGAGCAGCTCGACCATGTTGGCGACGGCATCCTTCGCCGCGTTCCACAGATCCGGACCGATGCCGGTCGTGACCTCGTAGCCCTTGGTGTCGAGATGACGCGTGACCGGTCCAGGCGTCGTGAAGCGCGGGGTCTTCAGCGGCGTGTCCTTGATCAGGTCGAGCGTCAGCACGACGTCGAAGGGGCTCTCGATAGCGGTACCGCAGACCTCGCCGTCGCCCTGTGCCGCGTGGGTGTCACCCACGGAGAACAGCGCGCCCTCGACCTCGACCGGGAGGTACAGGACCGTGCCGGCGTTCAGGTCGCGGATGTCCATGTTGCCGCCAACGCGGCGCGGCGGAACGATCGTGTGATGGCCCTTCTCGGCGAGCGCGTTGCCGATGGTACCGGCGAACGGCTTGAGCGGCACGCGGCCGTGCTTGCCGAACAAGGCAGGTTCCATCGTGTTGGCGTCGAACTTCCACACCTGCAACGCCGGCTCGGTGAACTCGTCGGCGAGCAGGCCGAAGCCCGGGATATTCGCGGTCCAGCCGAAGCCCGCGCCGTCGCGAAGCTGCGGCGTGAAGCTTTCGATCGTGACCTTGAGCACGTCGCCCGGCTTGGCGCCGTCGACGTAGATCGGGCCCGAGACCGGGTTGATCTTGCCGAAGTCCAGCGCCCTCACGTCCTCGACGGTGGACTGGGGGCCAAGCTGGCCCCCAGAACTGTCAAGGCACTGGAACAGGATCGTCTCGCCCGGCGCAGCCGTCACGGCAGGGGTAAAGGAATTGTCCCAGCCGAAATGGTGCTGATGGGCATGGATCGTGTGCTGGCAGTGCTTGCACATGAGAGGACTACTCCTTGATGTAGACGTAGTCGTAGTTGATCGGGATCGAGACCGGATCGACGTAGAGCGCGTCGTCACCGCCCATGCGAGCCGACTTCAGCGTGAAGCGCTGCTCGTTGAAGACTGGTGCCCACGGCGCGTCTTCCATGACCTTCATGTAGATCTCGGACCACTTGGCCAGGCGCTCGTCGAGCTTCGCCGGATCGACCATGGAGTCTGCCTGGGCAGCCATCATGTCGAGTTCTTCGTTGCAGTACTTCGACCAGTTCCAGCCACCTTCGACCGCACCGGCGCAGCCGAGGATCGGGTAGTAGAAGTTTGCCGGATCCGGGAAGTCGGCGATCCAGGCCATGCCGCCCGACCAGATCATCGGAGCATTGCCTGCGCCACCGGCCTCGATGACGTTGGCCTGTGCCAGCGACTTGATCGAGGCGTTGATGCCGATCGCCTTGAGGTCCTGCTGGATCGCCTGGGCGATACGCGGGTTGGGATCGGTGTTCATCACGTAGAGTTCGGTCTCGAAGCCGTCAGCGTAGCCGGCATCGGCGAGGAGTTTCTTCGCGCCTTCCGGATCGTACTTGTAGCCTTCGTAGCCCTGGGTGTAGCCCGGCATGGACGGCGGCAGCGGCTGGGTCGCCGGCACGGCGCGGCCGTTGATGACCTGGATGATGCGGTCTTTGTTGATCGCCATGTTGACGGCGCGGCGCACCTCGACCTTGTCGAACGGAGCCTGCGTGACGTTCATGGTGATGTAGCCGGTGTGCAGCTGGCCGCCCTCGACGACCTGCGCCGCCTGTGCGGGGTCCTTCATGACCTCGACGAACTTTGCCGGCGGAATGCCGTCGCCCGGGATGTCGACTTCGCCGTTCTGCGCACGCAGCAGAGCAACGACCGGCTCCTGGCCGACCTCAACCGTGAAGCCGTCGAGATACGGAACGCCCTTGATCCAGTAGTCCGCGTTCTTCTCGAACACGAGGCGCTGGCCAAGGGTCCATTCGGTCAGCTTGAACGCGCCGGTGCCAACCGGCTTCTTGCCGAAGTCGGCGCCTGCTTCCTCAACGACTTCCTTCGGAACGACGAACGAGAAATTCAGCGCCATCACGTGCAGGAAGGTCGCGTCAGGGCGCGACAGCTTGATGACGACAGTGCCGGCGTCCGGAGCGGAAACGCCCGACAGGCTCTCAGCGGTGCCGGCAGCAGCCTCGTTGAAGCCCTCGATCATCGAGAAGAAGCCCTGGCCCGGCGACTGGGTGGCCGGGTTGACGACGCGGTTGAGCGAGTAGACGACGTCCTCGGCAACCAGCTCGCGGCCGTTGTGGAACTTGACGCCGGGTCGCAGCTTGAAGGTGTAGGTCACGCCGTCTTCGGAGATCTCGTAGCTCTCGGCGAGACCCGGACGCAGGTTGGTGGTGCCCGGCTCGTAGTCCATCAGGCCGTCGAAGACCGACTTGATCATCGACCAGTTCTGCCAGTCGTAGCCGATAGCCGGGTCGAGGGTTGCCACGTCGTCCTTGTAGGTAACGACCATGTTGCCGCCGTAGGTCGGCTCCTCGGCCTGAGCCGGCATGAAAGCCGGCAGGGCCATCAGGCTCGCCAGAGCGGTGGAGAGGATAAGCTTCTTCATAGGGCTTTACTCCTGTGGGTTGACGGGTTCAGCGCAGCTTGATGCGCGGATCAATGAGCGGCGAAATCAGGTCGGCGAGCAGGTTGCCGATGACGATGCCGAAAGCCGAGACGAGCGTGACGCCCATGATGATCGGGATGTCCACACGCTGGATCGCCTGCCAGGCGAGCTGGCCAATGCCGGGCCAGCCGAAGACGCTTTCAACCACCACGATACCGGACATGAACAGGCCGATGTCGATGCCGATCATGGCGATGATCGGCAGGATCGCGTTGGGCAGGGCATGGCCGAGGATGACCTTGCTGCGGCTCAGGCCCTTGGCGCGCGCGGTGCGGATGAAGTCGGCGCGCAGTACGTCGACCATCGACGAGCGCATGATGCGCGAGTACCAGCCGGAGCCGAGGATGCCGAGGGTAAGCGCCGGGAGCACGATGTGCGCGAAGGTGCCGTAGCCGCCGATCGGGAACCATCCGAGCCGTACCGCAAAGACGTAGAGCAGCAGCAGTGCCACGACGAACTGCGGCGCGGAGACGGTCAGGAAGCTTGTCAGCATAAGCCCGTTGTCGACGGTCTTGCCACGATTCAGCGCGGCGATAATGCCGAGCGGCAGACCGATCAGCAGCTCGCAGAAGATCGCGGCGACCAGCAGGATCAGCGTCGCCGGCAGGCGCGAGACGAGCAGCTGCGCGACCTCAGTCTTCTGCAGGTAGGAGCGACCGAAGTCGCCCTGCAGCAGATTGACCAGATAGTTCCCATACTGGACGAGGAACGGCTTATCGAGGCCGAGCTGCTGGCGGATGCTTTCGACCGTGGCGGCGGTTGCCGAACGGCCGGCAATCTGGCGCACCGGATCGGCCGGGAGCACGTAAAGCAGCACGAAGGTGATGAACGAGACGCCGAGCAGGATCAGCGCGGACTGGACAAGGCGTCGGAGAATATAGGCTGCCATCAGTCGCGCCCCTGCTGTGTCGGATCGAGAATGTCGCGCAGTGCGTCACCCACCAGGTTGAAGGCCAGCGCCAAGAGCAGGATCGCTGCGCCCGGGATGAAGACGAGCCACGGGGCCGACTGGAAGTAGGTCTGGTTCTCGAAGATGATGTTGCCCCAGGACGGAATCGGCGGCTGCACGCCGATGCCGAGGAAGGAGAGCGTTGCCTCGAGCAGCACGGTCGTCGAGATGCCGAGCGTGCCCCACACGATCAGAGTCGGGATGAGGTGCGGCAGGATGTGCCTGAAGAGGATGCGTCCGTGCCCGGCACCCAGCGTCTTCTCGGCAGCGATGTAGTCGCGTTCGGCGAGCGAGGATGTCTGCGTGAAGATCACGCGTGCGGTCTGCACCCAGTTCACGAAGGCGATCACCATCGCGACGATCCAGAGCGACGGCGAGAAAATCGCGGCCAAACAGATTGCCAGCAGCAGCGCCGGAAACGCCATCATCAGGTCGGTGAAACGCATCAGCACAGCGCCGACGACACCGCGGAAATAGCCGGCCGTTACGCCCACCAGCGTGCCAATGAAGAGTGCCACGCCATTGGCGACCAGGCCGATGACTAGGGAGGTCTGCGCGCCAAACAGCATGCGCGAGAACAGGTCGCGGCCGAGCAGGTCGGTGCCGAACCAGAAGGTCTCGTTCGGCGGCAGCGGCGCGCCCTCGATGGTCAGGCCGTCGAAGAACTGCTCATACGGGTCGTAGGGTGCGAGCCACTTGGCAAATACCGCGCCGCCCACGCAGATGAGGACGATCACCAGGCCCAGCAGCGCCAGCTTTCGCTGCATCAGCCTGCGCAGGACGGACGGTCCGCTTGGCGGCACGACCAAGGGTTCAGGCGAGATCGATGCGTCTGCCATCGTCGGTGCCCCTCTCGTTCGAATGGTTCGCAACCAGCCGCTCGGCGGCGGTTTCGATGGTGACGCGCCAGGCCATCGCGGTCTGGCGCAGAATGTCGTAGGCCTCGGCTTCGGTCTTGCCCTTCATGACGAACATCATGACGGCGCGGACGATCGTTTGGCGGGCAGAAAGCCGGTTCTGCAGGTCGGCGATAAGCGCCTCTGAGGCCTTGGCGCGATCGAAGTTGCTGCGCGCAACGAGCAGTGCCGCATAGACGCCCTTGTCGCTCATCGGCTTCAACAGCTGCGCATGCGCGCCCATCTCCATCGCCCAGCGCAAGCGGCCTGGCGCTTCGGAGCCGATCAGCGCGATCATCGGCATCGGCGACTGGCCGGGCGCCCAGGGAAACTGCTCGTCATGGCCCATGTCGGCATCATAGAAGATGAAGTCAGCTCCGATCGCCTCGGCCGGAAGCTCTGGCCAGGCCTCGCGCGCCTCAAGCCCGATGACGCCGAGCTGGCGGATAAGACCCTGAACCGAGGGATGCGGCCTGTGCAGGATCCAAGCCGTGGCGCCGCCGAGGTTTTCCGTCCTGATGCGGGTCATTTCACCACCTTCAGAGAGCTGCCCTGCGAGGACTGGGAGCGGTGCGTGAGATAGGGATCGGCGCGCAGCGCCGGCATGCGCTTGATCTCGCGGAAGCGGCCGCCCTCGAGCCGGGCGATGATCGCCGGCTGGGCCGCATGCAGGTGCGCCGGATCGACCCGCGGCGTGTGGCCGGCGCGGATGGCCGAATGCAGCAGCTCCGACAGCGGCAGCTTCTCGGCGCCCGGGCGTCCGTTGAGAAGTCTCGCGAGTTCATGCACGGCAAGGCGCGACATTTCGTGAAACGACCCGCCTCTGCCACCTGCCGGCTCGAACCAGGGGCCGACTGACACGAGGCCCTCGGCTGCGTCGCCTGCTGCGTCGATCTCGCATTCGGTGAAGTTGCAGGAGAGCACCGGAATGCCGTCGGCAAATTCGGCTTCCCGCTTCAGTTCGGCAAGACGCGCGAGAAATGCGTAGGAACTGTCGCCGACCAGCGAGTTGAGGATGAAGTCCGGCTTCAGGGCGCGGATGTCGTGGATGATGTGGTCGAGCTCGGTGTCGCCGAGCGCCAGATAGCGGTCGGCCAGCACCTGGCCATTCGCCGCGGCAATGCGCTCGCGCGCGATCTGCGCCATTTCCCAGCCCCAGATGTAGTTGGAGCCGACGAGATAGGCGCGGCTGCCGAGCGTCGGCAGCGCCCAGTCGAGCAGCGGCAGCAGATGCTGGTTCGGGCACGCGTGCATGTAGGCGACATGTTCGGATGCCTCGAAACCCTCGTAAGGGACCGTGTACCAGAGGACGCCGTCAAAGCGCTCAAGTTCCGGGATCACTTCCTTGCGGCTCGCCGAGGTGATGCAGCCGAAGATGTGGCGCGCTTCGGACGTACGCAGGATCTCGCGGCAGAGCGGCGCGTAGCGGTCGAGCCGACCTTCCGGGTCACGCTCGATGACGCGGAACGAGACGTCGAGGCTGGCGTCGGCGTTCACTTCCTCGACGCCCTGCAGCACACCCGTATAGGCGCCACGCGCCAGGGCGGCGTAGATGCCGCTGCGCGAGAACAGAACGCCTATGTCAATGACCCGCTTCATGCCGTGCCCAAAGTGAAAAACCCCGCACCGATCCACGCTCGGCGCGCGGTCGGGACGGGGCTCGGATGCCAATATTTGCAGGCAGTCTAGCGTCAGGCAGGCGCGTAGGGAAGTAGTATTGCGCCCAAAAGGTCTCAGATGCGCCACGTTCGGACTAAAATGGGCATCTGCAGCAACAAGATTGCGCAGTTGCACGAGCTCGCGCGTGTTCGCGCACAAAATTTAGTCAGTGCGGCACTGGATGACGCTGCGACAACTGTGAGGATATCCACAGGCCCACCCGGCGGATCGGCAAAATCTGCATAAGGAAACGGCGGGGAAAGACCCCGCCGCGCTTTTCTGATTCTGCTTTTCCGGCGTCTTAGTCGACGTCGTTCGCCGCCTTCACGTCGCGCTTGCCGACGAGGATCTCGCGCTTGCCGACGTGGTTTGGCGCACCAACCAGACCTTCCTTCTCCATCCGCTCTACCAGCGATGCGGCGCGGTTGTAGCCGATACCGAGGCGACGCTGGATGTAAGAGGTCGAGCACTTCTTGTCGCGAAGGACCACCTTGACGGCTTCGTCGAACAAGTCGTCGCCGTCCTCGGACCCCATCGCGCTCTTGTCGAAGACCGGCGCGTCCTCTTCCTCCTCGATTTCCTCATCCTCGTCCGCCGTGACGGTATCGAGATATTCCGGACGGCCCTGCAGCTTGAGGTGGGCGACGACGCGCTCGACTTCCTCGTCCGAGACGAACGGGCCATGGACACGCGAGATGCGACCGCCACCTGCGGTGTGCAGCATATCGCCCTGGCCGAGCAGCTGCTCCGCGCCCTGTTCGCCGAGGATGGTTCGGCTGTCGATCTTGGACGTCACCTGGAAGGAGATGCGGGTCGGGAAGTTCGCCTTGATCGTGCCGGTGATGACATCGACCGAAGGACGCTGCGTTGCCATGATCAGGTGGATACCGGCGGCACGCGCCATCTGCGCCAGACGCTGGATCGCGCCTTCGATCTCCTTGCCCGCGACCATCATCAGGTCGGCCATCTCGTCGACGATGACGACGATGTACGGCATTGGCGTCAGGTCGATCTCCTGATCCTCATAGATCGGCTCGCCGGTGCCCTTCTCGAAGCCGGTCTGCACCTGCATTGTCACGACCTCGCCCTTCTCGCGGGCGATCTTGGCGCGCTGGTTGAAGCCATCGATGTTGCGCACGCCGAGGCGAGCCATCTTGCGATAGCGGTCTTCCATCTCGCGCACGGCCCACTTGAGGGCCGTGACAGCCTTCTTCGGATCAGTAACGACCGGGGTCAGCAGGTGCGGGATGCCGTCATAGACGGACAGCTCCAGCATCTTCGGATCGACCATGATCAGGCGGCACTCTTCCGGCTTCAGGCGGTAGAGCAGCGACAGGATCATCGTATTAATCGCGACCGACTTGCCCGAACCGGTGGTGCCGGCGACGAGCAGATGCGGCATCTTCGCGAGCTCGGCGATGACCGGATCGCCGCCGATCGTCTTGCCGAGGCAGACGGCGAGCTTGTAGCTGCTGTCGCGGAAGCCCTCGCACTCGATGAGCTCGCGCAGATAAACGGTCTCTCGGCTCTCATTCGGCAGCTCGATGCCAATGACGTTGCGGCCGGGAACCACAGCGACGCGGGCGGAGATCGCCGACATGGAGCGGGCGATGTCTTCGGCTAGACCGATGACGCGGCTCGACTTCACGCCCGGCGCGGGCTCGAATTCATAGAGCGTGACGACCGGACCGGGGTGAACGTGAATGATTTCACCTCGAACGCCAAAGTCCTGCAGGACGCTTTCGAGCAGATCGGCATTCTGCTCCAGTCGCTCCTGCGACATGTAAAAGCCCTGACCTTCCGGCGGTAGCTGGAGGAACTCCGCGGGCGGGAACTCGTAGTCATCACGCGAATGCGCAGCCGAGACCGGCCCCGCCATCGGCAGCGACGGCGCGCGCGTCATCGGCGCGACGGGTGCAGGAGCAGCGCGAACCGGCTCCGGAGCAGGGGCGGGCGCTTCTGCGACGACTGGGACCACCTCCGGCTCGCCCTGCTGTACAGCGTCAGGCTGATGAACCTCTTCCTGCTTTGGCGCTGACGGCGTCTGCGCAACGGCACACTCGATCACGCGGTAGAGCGAAGCGATATCCACCGGCTGCATCGGCACGACCCGGGCAGCGGGGGTCGGGGCGGGCTCCTGCGGGGGCAGCGGGGCCTGCACGACGACGGGCGCTGCTTGCGCCACCATTGCTGGCGGCACGATCGCTTCCGGCTCATCGGTCGAAACACCGACCGCGGGACCCGCCAGCTCAAAGAATGCAAAGTCGGAGAGGTACGACCACGCCGGCGCTGCCGGCTGCTGAGCCTGCGGCTGCTGCACCATGGGCTGCTGGACAGACTGAGAGGTCGCAACCTGCCGGACAACAGGAGCGGCGGCGGCAGGCTGCGGGGCGGGAGCCTCAGTCTGCACCACGGGAACTGCCGGACGCGGCGCGGGCTGGACATGCTGCACGGGTCGCATCGGCTGCGACGGGGGTACATAGGCCGGGTTTGCGTGAACCGCCGCTGCCGGGCGCACGACCTGTGCCTGTGGCTGGACCGGAGCCGGTGCGGGTGAAGGAATCGGGGCCGGAGCGACTAGCGCAGCTTGCGGCTCCTCCGAAACGTCTTGGACCGGCTGCGCGGGGGCGACCGGCATCATCGTACGAGCGGGAGCCGGAGCCGGCGCGAAGGGAGGACGCGCAGGTGAGGTCGTCTGCTGCGCAGGCTGCTGCTGTGCAGCCTTCTCTTCCGAGTTGCGACGCAGCATCCGGTCAGGCGTGCGGGTGAAGCGCACATTCGGCGCGATATAGAAGTAGTTGTCCCATGCCGGCGGCTGGGTGTCGTCCGCCGAAGCGGAGTCCTGAGACGCCTCTGAACGCGGCGGAAGCGCGTCGTTCCGCGCAACGATCTCCAACGGACTGGACCTGGGTGAACGCATGGAAGACATACTCATAGACTCACGACTGGATTGGCCCCTTGAGGGATAGGAAAGGTTGGTTAACAGGACCTTCCAAAATCGGTAAAAGTCTCTGGACTTCCTCCCTAAGCCGTAGCCACCCGCACAGAAGTTCCTTACCCTGCGTCAAGTGGGGAAAGACGTTGCCGATGTACATTAAACCTTCTTCCGCTTCGGAATATCATTCCAATTTTCGCAGCGGTCGTCTAAGGTTGGGCTAAATCAGTAAGTCGCGGGAGAGCCTATGAGTAGTGTGCTAGAGCGTTCGCTGGCCATTCTGGAGCTGCTGGCGAAGTCCCCAAAGGGGCTGGCACTGCGCGACATCGCCGACAAGCTCGAGATCCCGCCAAGCGGTACCCATCGACTGCTGAAGGACCTGGTACGGCTTGAATATGTCCGCCAGGACCGGGAGCACTCCGATTACTACCTCTCAACGAAACTGGTGGCTCTCGGGCTCAGCTATCTCAGCGACAGCGGCATCGTCGATCTCGCCCAGCCGGTGCTCGACCGACTCGCGGCTGAGAGCGGAGAGCTGGTGCGCCTCAGCATAGTCAGCGGACGGAATCTCACTTGGGTGGCGAAGTCGCAGGGCGCGCGCAACGGGCTCATCTACGACCCGGACATGGGCGCAGATGCGCATCTGGCTTCCTCAAGCTCCGGTATCGCCTGGCTAATGACGCTGAGCGACGAGCAGGCGCTTGAGCTCGTCGCAAAACAGGGCTTCGCCAAGCCGGGCGAGTATGGTCCCAACGCGCCTCTCACCATGCTCGACCTCCTCCAGCGCCTGAATGCCGCCCGCGAGGCGGGTTATGCGCTAACTCTCGAGACCTATGCGGTGGGGATGAACGGCATGGCCGCCCCCGTGCGCGAGGACGATGGCGAAGCCCGCGCGGTGGTGTCGATCTACGGCCCTGCAGTGCGGTTCACCGAGGAGCGGATGAGGGCACTTGCGCCCAATTTGCTGCGTGCAGCAGCAGAACTGTCCGTTGTCGGCAATGCTTCACCGCTGATGAAGCAGAGCTCCGCCGAGGTGTGATCTAGACTGCGGCTTGCACGCGCTCGGCCTTCTGGCCGACAAGAAAGCTCTCGCCGCTCGGGTCTGCGAAGAGGTGTTCCGGCACACTCGCGGCAGGACCATAGGTATTGCGGCAGTACGGGCACCGGGTTGCAGCCTTCGGCCGTTGGGCATGGCACGAGGGGCAGTACAGCAAGCGAGACAACTTCAACCTCCGAACGTCAGGACCAGCTACTTCCGCTGCGTCATGGGCGGCATGAGTTGCCGTGCGATTGTCACGAAATTTGGGCAAGGACGCCGCAGCTCGCACGGCGCCCCCGTCAAAACTCAAGCTTCGGCGGGCAGGCCCGAAAGGCCGATGCGCCTCGCTTCAGCCGCAGGCATCAGGCTCGCTTTGCGTACACGTCGCGCCTGCTTGCTGTTCTGAATGAGCCCAGCCCCAGTAGCCGCTTTCACGAAGCTGCGCTGGGCATCAGCGGCCGTGCGCCATCCATCGAGGGCATCGCGGCAGACGGTCATCGCGCTGCGCCAGCGGCGGCCGCGGGCCCACTGCGGCCATTCGCGCTCAAGGCACTCGAGAGCCTCGAAGCTCGTGGCGACCTTTCGTTCGCCACCACTCGGCATGCGCAGCACCACGGGGGATGGGAATGCAATATCAGTCATCACTTCCTCTCTGTGCAAACGTCAACAAGAGCAAGTAACCGGACGCTGGATCCGGCCATGACTGATCTGGGCCCCTGCCGCGCCGAGTTCAAGACCGCCGAAGGGAGGTGCAATCCGGCCAGATCGCGACAGGGCTTCCTCGCATGGTTAACACGCGCTAAACATCGGACATCTCAAGGCTGAACTGATTCGCAGGCATGGCAGCACCCCATTTCATTTCCCGCGGGCTCCAGGTTGCAGCCCGAATCGCGCGGCCTCTCGCTCTCGCATCGACTGCCACCCTTGCGATCGCCATCGCCGGCTGCGCTCAGCAACCCGTCCGCATCGAGGATTCGTCGCTGTCGCATGAGCGTGACCTTACAGCTGCACTGGCCCTGCCACCTCCCGGCGGCCCGGCAGTGGTCAGCGTCATCGAGCGCATCTTTGCCAACGCCATCCAGCAGGACATCGTGCTCGCAACCTCGTCCACCGTGCCCGGACAGAACACGCTGCGCGTCCAGTTCTTCGGGCCGATGGGCTCCAGCCGCGGCGACACGACGCTCACGGACTATCCGCCGACGGAAGGCTCGATCGGCCGAGAGATGCGAAGGGCGCTCCCTGGCATTCCGATGGTTCGCTCACCGCTCTTCGCCCAGAACGCTTACGGCCCGTTTGGATACGCGACGGGACGCAGCAGTTCCGGCGACCTCTGCGTCTACGCATGGCAGCGTCTTGCCGGAATGCGCTCCGACGCAACCGTAGCGACACGCGGTTCGATACAGGTACGCCTGCGGCTCTGCCAGACCGGGGCGACCGAGGAAGGGCTGCTGGCCGTCATGTATGGCTACACCATCAAGTCGGCAATTGCCGGCGAGACCTGGAACCCGTACGGCACGGCACCGGCGGCTGACCCCCGTTTGGGCACGACCGGTCAGCCGATCCACCCCAAGGGGATAACAGGAGCCGCGCAGATTACCGTTGCGGCACCCGTTGAGGAAAGGACGCCGAGGCCGACGCCACGACCGGCGGTTGCATCAGCGCCCGCTCAACAAACAGCTCCGATGCTTCCAACGGCTCCGGCAAACGCACCGATAGTGCCGCCGCCTCCGGGCACTGCAACACCGCAGGCTGTCCCGCAAGTGCCGCCGCCGCCCGGCTCAGGTAACTAAATCCCGAGCTTCCCCATGGTCAGCTTACTAACTTTTAACCATGGGTAAGCTTGGAAGATACCCGCTAGACGTCTCGCGACATTTTAGCGCCACAGTTGCGCTAGACCGAAAGCACGGCCACATTCGCGTGGCAAACACGTCATCAGGGCGCGGGTGTTATTATGAGTAATTTCGTTGTCGGCGTGGTGTGGGCTGTACTGGCCGCGTGCATGATTTTCATCGTGTCGCTGCCGATCAATCTCCAGACCCACCTGGTCCTCGGCGGCATCATACTCGCGATCATGATCACGATGAAGCTGCTGCGCCTCGACGGCACGTGGCGGGTCATCGCGCTCGCTCTCGGTGTCGCGATGGTACTGCGCTATGTCTATTGGCGCACGACCAGCACCATTCCGCCCACCAGCCAGCTGGAGAACTTCATCCCCGGCCTCCTCCTGTATATTGCCGAGATGTACAGCGTGATCATGCTGTTCCTCAGCCTCTTCATCGTCGCCAAACCGCTGCCGCCGCGCGCCCCCGCACTTGTCAACGACGAGGAACTGCCGCGTGTCGACGTCTTCATCCCGACCTATGACGAAAGCTCGCGCATGCTGGCCGACACCATTGCCGCGGCGAAGGCGATGGACTACCCGCAGGACCGCGTCACCGTCTGGCTGCTTGATGACGGCGGCACCGTGCAGAAGCGCAATTCCGACGACGTGCAAACCGCCCAAGCCGCACAGAAGCGGCACGTCGAGTTGCAGAAGCTGTGTGCCGATCTCGGGGCGAAGTACCTGACACGGGAGCGCAACGAGCACGCCAAGGCCGGCAACCTCAACAACGGCCTTGCCCATTCCGACGCGGAACTGATCGCAGTCTTCGACGCCGACCATGCCCCGACACGCAGCTTCCTGCGCGAGACGGTCGGCTACTTCAAGGAAGACCCGAAGCTCTTCCTCGTGCAGACCCCGCACTTCTTCCTTAATCCGGACCCGCTGGAGCGCAACCTGCGTACCTTCGAGAAGATGCCGTCGGAAAACGAGATGTTCTACGGCGTTATCCAGCGCGGCCTCGACAAGTGGAACGCCTCGTTCTTCTGTGGCTCGGCCGCGGTGCTCAGCCGCAAAGCGCTGGAGGAAACCAACGGCTTTTCCGGCACGTCGATCACAGAAGACTGCGAGACAGCCATCGAGCTGCATTCGCGCGGCTGGAACAGCATCTATGTTGACAAGCCGCTGATCGCTGGCCTGCAGCCGGCGTCCTTCGCCTCGCTGATCGGCCAGCGCAGCCGCTGGGCCCAGGGCATGATGCAGATCCTGCGCTTCCGCTTCCCGCTGCTCAAGCGCGGACTGACCCTGCCGCAGCGCCTCTGCTACATGTCATCGACGCTGTTTTGGCTGTTTCCGTTCCCGCGCACGATCTTCCTGTTCGCGCCGCTCTGCTATCTGTTCTTCGACCTTCAGGTGTTCACCGCCTCCGGTGGTGAGTTCTTCGCCTACACGCTGAGCTACATCGCCGTGAACCTGATGATACAGAACTACCTCTACGGTCGCTTCCGCTGGCCGTGGATCTCGGAACTCTATGAGTACATCCAGTCGGTGCATCTGCTGCCGGCGGTGGTTTCGGTGATGCTCAATCCACGCAAGCCGACCTTCAAGGTCACAGCCAAGGACGAGTCGATCTCGACCAACCGCCTGTCGGAGCTGAGCCGTCCGTTCTTCGTCATCTTCGCTGTCCTGCTGATTGCCGTTGGAGTTTCGGCCTGGCGCATCTATGCCGAGCCATGGAAGGCAGACGTCACCCTGGTCGTCGGCGGCTGGAACCTTCTCAACCTGATCCTCGCCGGATGCGCCCTCGGCGTTGTCTCCGAGCGTCGCGAGTGGAGCAGCACGCGCCGCATCAAGGTCAATCGCCGCTGCGAGTTCGGCCACGACAATGCATGGTTGCCCGCGACCATCGAGGACGTGTCGGTAAACGGCGCGCGCGTGCGCGTCTACGGCGCTGACACCCCCGATTTCGTGGCCCAAGGGACGACCGCCATCCGCTTCCAACTGCTTTCGGGCGCCGAAATTGGCGAACTGCCGATCGCCGTGCGCAACCAGTCCAAGGAAGGCGACACCTTCGTGCTCGGCTGCCAGTACGTCCGCTCGGCCGCAGATCATCACCGGTACGCCGCGGACCTTGTGTTCGCCAATCCGGAGCAATGGTCGCAGTTTCAGGAATCGCGCCGGCGCAATCCAGGCGTGGTCGGCGGAACGCTGTGGTTCCTGCAGCTTGCGTTCTACCAGACCTGGCGCGGCCTCACTTACCTCGTCCGCTATCTGCGGTCGTCGGAGCCAGCGCCACAGCCGCTCCCCCAACCGAGGAGCGCCCGGTGATGAAGCGCCTCCCACTCGCATTCCTCATCGCACTCTCGGCAACTACCGCGCTTTCAGCACAGCCGACACCTTTCGACATGACGCCGGAGCGGTCCGAGCTCGCTCCCGATTCCTCGCTCCCGCCAGAAGATTTGGGCATCGAGACTCCGGCACCACAGCCTGGGGACGTGCAGTCCGCCGAATTCCGCCGGCCGTTGCTGCCGACCGGTGACATCATGCTGCAGGGTGAAATCGCCTCGCGTAGCTGGGCGCTGCATCTCACCAATGCGCAGGCATCCGCTCCCATGCGCCTGCACCTCGGCTACAGCAACGCGATCGTCGTGGCGCCGGAAGTGTCGCGTCTGCAGCTCCTGATCAACGATTCCGTCGTTATCGAGACGCCGATCCGCTCGGCCGATGGCGTCGGCGTCATCGAGGTCGACGTGCCTGCGGGTCTGCTGCGCGCTGGCCGCAACGAGGTGTCGCTGCGCGTGAGCCAGCGCCACCGCACTGACTGCACCATCGACTCGACCTATGAGCTGTGGACCTCGGTCAATGCCGCGCAGACTTATCTCGTATCCGACGATCTTTCGCTTTCCAGGCTCTCGGCGGTCGAGGACCTGCGCGCCATAGCGCCGGACACTTCCGGCCGTGCCACCATCGCCATCGTGGCGCCCGGCATGTCGCGCAACGACATCGGTGCCGACATCCTGAAGCTCGCGCAGACCATCGCGCTCTACCAGCCCCTGCCAGATCTCAACTACGTCATCGACGCGGCACCCTCGGACGAGCAGGAAAATGCGAGCCTGCGCGTGTTCATCGGCGAACGCGATGAGCTTGAGGCACTCGGTGTCGACTTGCCGGCGGGGGCTACCGGTCCCATCGCAACGTTCGCCGAACAGCCGGACGGCATACCGACCTTCATCGTCAGCGGTCAGACGCGCGGCGAATGGCTAGAGGCGCTCGACGGCATGCTGGCCCCTCTCGACCGCTCCGCTGGTACCCGCCGCGAAGCCGTCACGACTGAAGCCTGGCGGCTGCCGAACGCGCCGATGATCTACGGCGCGCGCGAGTTGACCTTCAGCGAGCTCGGTGTGCGCTCCGAGAGCTTCTCGGGCCGCAACTTCAGCACCAGCTTCCAGTTCTCGGTTCCGTCCGATTTCTACGCCGGCTCCTACGGCGAAGCGCAGATCCTGCTGGATGCCGCCTATGCCCAAGGCGTTCTGCCGGGCAGCCTGATCAATGTCTACGTCAACGACTCGATCGCGATCTCGATGCCGCTCAACGACGATCGCGGCGCGGTTCTCGAGAAGCTGCCGCTGCGCATGACGATGCGGCACTTCAAGCCGGGCCTCAACGAGATCCGGGTCGTCGCGACGCTGCGCACCGCGGAGGATGAGGCTTGCGCGGCGGCTGGCCTGACGGGCGACCAGCCGCGCTTCGCGATCTTCAACAGCTCGCGCTTTGTCGTGCCGGCCTTCGCCCGCATCGGCCAAAGCCCGAACCTCGCTGCTCTCAGCGGCACGGGGTATCCGTACTCGCAAGCGGAACAGCCGGTCCCTGTCGTCACCGAGCGCAACGACGCGCCGACCCTGTCGGTAGCGGCGGATCTGCTTGCCCGCATGGCTCTCAGCGCCGGCCGCGCCATGCCGGTAACACTGACGACCTCGATAGACACGCTCCGCGACCGCGACGCCATTTTCATCGGCTCGATCAATACGATCCCGTCCCCGGTGCTGTCGCAGGTCAACGTCTCCGAGGAGGCACGCAGCCACTGGGTCGCCTCGCATGGCGGCGTCCCGCTTGCGACGGATGCCGCGCAGGCCGATCCGCAGGCCTGGCGCGAACAGATGGGCGCGCGCAACTGGTTCCGCGACATCGAGGAATGGTTCGACCGCACCTTTGAGCTGAACCTTAGCGACCTTCGCTTCGTCCCGTCCTCCGAGCCGCCGTTCGTTCCGTCCCGCCCGGCTCAGGTGATGGTCGCGCAAGGCATCAATCCGGCAGGCAACGGCGTTTGGACGCTGGTCTCCGCACCGGATACGCAGATGCTGCAGGAGGGCGTCAGCGCAATTTCAAGGCTACCCAACTGGACGCGTCTTTCCGGTCGGCTCGCCAATCTCGACAATGACGAGGAAACCATCAGCGCGCTGCCCGCAACCACGCAGAAGTTCGTCGAGACGCAGCCCGTTTCGATCAACAACTTCCGTCTCATCGTCGCGAATTGGCTGTCGAGCAACATCCTGTCATACTCCCTGGTGCTGGTGGCGACCTGCTTCCTTGTCGGCATCGCGACCTCCGCGCTGCTCTCGCGATCGGGGAGACGTCATTGATCCGCAAGCTGCTCCTGGCGCTCATTCTTGTGACCGGCATGGCACCCTCGCTCGCCAATGCGAAGATCACTTCCGAGGAATGGTCGGCCTACACCGATCGCTTCGTGTCGCAAGAAGGCCGGGTGATCGATGATGGCAATGGCGGCATCTCGCACAGCGAGGGGCAGGGCTATGGCCTCTTGCTCGCCTACCTTGCCGGCAACCGCGCCGATTTCGAGCGGATCTGGTCTTTTACCGAACGCGAACTCCTGCTGCGCGACGACAGTCTCGCCGCCTGGAAGTGGGAGCCATGGGCGACGCCTCACATCACCGACCTCAACAACGCCGCCGACGGCGACATCCTGATCGCCTACGCGCTGGCGCTTGCGGGTGCCGCCTGGCACGATCAGCGCTTTACCCGGAACGCGCGCACCATCGCGCGGGCGCTAGGGCGCACTTCGGTCTTCGAGCACCAGGGCGAGCTACTGCTGCTTCCCGGCGTCGGCGGCTTTGGCCCGAAGGCGCGCCGCGACGGACCGGTGGTCAACCCGTCCTACTGGGTGTTCGAGGCCTTCCCTGTCCTCGCACGCATTGCCCCCGAAACGGATTGGATGAGGCTTTCCGAAAGCGGCAAGCGGCTGATCCGCAAGACGCAGATCGGCGAGCGCAGGCTTCCGGCCGAGTGGGTCTCGCTGGCGAATGCGCCAAAGAGCGCGAACGGCTTTCCGGCGATGTTCGGCTACAACGCCATCCGCATTCCGCTCTATCTGATGCGTGCTCTGGAAAACGATGCCGAGCTGCTCCGCCGGCTGCGCGATGGCATGACCGGCCCTAACGGAGAAATCACCCTGATCGACGCCGTCAACGGCAAGATCGCTGCCCAGCTTGATGATCCCGGCTACCGGATCATCTCCGCGCTTGCGAGTTGTGTTGTCGATCGCGTGAAAATTCCTGAAGAACTTCGGAGCTTCCGCCCGACTGTTTACTATCCTTCCACTCTGCAACTTCTTGCACTGTCCCACATCAGGGAGGACCGGCCCGAATGTCTCTGACAACCTCGGTGAAGTTTGTCGCCATCGGTGCGGCCACTCTGTCGCTCTTGCTGGGCACGACCGCCTTAGCGCAGATCCGCCACTACTGGGACCCGAACGCTCCTATGGTGTCGCTGGAGGTGACCGGAACCACTCCGGCGGCTGCGGCAATTTTCGACGACGAGGCGGAAGCCGGCGAGCCTCAGCTGTTGGCACAAGCGGACATTCAGCCGGCACCGCTCGCGCAGCAGGCTCAGGATGCACCGCCGCCGGAAGTCGATGAATCCGCGCTGCGCTACTTCGCACGCCAGGGCGACAAGCGCCGCCTGGAGATCGAGATCGCGCGTCTGCGCGCGCTCTATCCGAACTGGACGCCGCCAGCCGATCCTCTTGCTACGCCGGTGAAAACCGATACCGCGCTGGAAGAAATCTGGCAGCTCTATTCGGAAGGCAAGCTCGGCGAAGTACGCCAGAAGATCGCCGAGCGCCAGGCGGCCGAACCGGGCTGGACGCCGCCGACGGACCTGACGGACCGGCTCGCGCTGGCCGAGGCGCGCGATCGCCTCATCAACGCTTCCAACCTCGATCAGTACGCCACAGTCATATCGGTAGCGTCGGACAACCCGCAGCTCCTCACCTGCAGTGAGGTTGACGTGCTCTGGCGCGTAGCCGAGGCCTTTGCCCGCACCGAACGCGAGCCCCGAGCCTACGACGCATACAAGTACATTCTCTCCAACTGCGACAACACCCATGAGCGCGTTGCGACCATGCAGAACGCCTCGCAGCTGCTGACGCAGACACACATCGCAGACCTGCTCACGCTCGAGCGGTTCGACAGCGATGGCAAGGGCGAGTTCGCCGCTATCCGCGACGATCTTGCCCGCGACGCGGTGGCCAAGGGCAGCAAAGATGCTGAAGCGGCGGTCCCCGCCGAGGAGCTGAAGCGCGTCGAGCGGCTTGCCGAGGCCGACAAGCGCCCGTCCGACGCACGCCTGCTTGGGTGGTACTATCTGCAGCGCAAGAACCACATCGAAGCGGAGAAGTGGTTCCGCATGGCACTCGACAGCGAGCCATCGGCTGACGCCGCCGAAGGACTGGCGCTGGCCCTGATCGAGCGAAATGCCTTCGCCGAAGCGGAGGAGCTGATGTTCCGCTGGCGCGGCACGAGCGACAACACGCGCGTTGTCTATCTCGCCGCAGCGGCAAACCTGCTTGGCACCGAACCGCGCCCGCTGCTGACGAGCGAGGTGCTTAACCGCATCGTCGCCGAAGTTGCCTCGTCACGCTATGTCGAGGGCGCCCGCCAGCTCGGCTGGTATTCCCGCGCCTTCGAGCAGCACACCACGGCAAAGGCCTGGTTCCTGACGGCGCTTTCCTGGAGCCCCGACGACGAGCCGTCGGCCTATGGGCTGGCACTTACCTATCACCTGTTCGGAGAGGCAGCCGAGCTTGCGGAAATCAAGCGGCAGTGGGCAGGACGCTCCGAGCGAATCCAGCTCGTCGGTGTGGCCGTGACGGAGCCGGCGCCGGTTGCACCCCGCCTCTCAACCGCTCAGGATCCGCTCGCTCTGGCGCCAACGCAACCAGCACCTCGCGCCGTCGTAGCAACCAACGTGCAGACAGCTCAGCCGGCCCAGCCAGTACAGCCTGTCCAGCCCGTACAGACGGTGCGCCGAACGGCACCTGCTGCGCAGAAAGCGGCGCCCGCCGCCTCCGCTTCACGTCGCAGCTGCGCCGGCCAGATCCATCCGGAAAGTCTCAGTCCTGAAGCTGCGCTCAACCGTGGCTGGTGTCTTATGGACGCAAATCGCCCGATCGAGGCGGCGAAGGCCTTTGATGTCGCATTGCGCAGCCGCAGCGAACAGGTTCGCCGCGACGCTTCCTATGGCCAGAGCCTTGCATATTTGCGTGCAGGTCTGATCGACAACGCCGCCGTTTCTGCAACGAGGGCGCCGCAGTCGCAGGCACGCGCCCAGGAGCTGCAGACCAACATCCTTGCCGAACGCGCCCTCGGGGCCTTCGAGCGCGGCCGCTATGTCGAAGCGATCATCGCGCTCGACCAGCGCGCCCAGATCGCGCCCGAACGCGTCGACCTGATGGTCCTGCGCGGCTACGCCTACATGAAGCTCGGGCGTCTCTCCGACTCCAAGCGCGTCTTCGAAGCCGCCGCCGGCACCGGCAGCCGGGATGCAATTCGCGGCCTCGCCGACCTGCGCAACCTGATGAACGGGGGGTAGGGGACCAAAGTACCCTCGCGGATGCTCCCCTCAACGGGCAGACCAATCGAGTTCAGCGCTTGTTGACCTCTTTGTGCTCCAATCCTTCGCGATGGCGAGGTGAGGGGCGCTGGGGAAAAAATGAATATAGCTGGACGGGTCGAGAGGGAGGGCCTGCGCGAGGCTGCGGACAGCGCCGCACGCGTCGCGGTACTCGTTCCCTGCTACAACGAAGAAGCTACCATCGGCAAAGTCGTCGCTGACTTCAGAGCCGTGCTCCCGGACGCCCAAATCTACGTATTCGACAACAACTCGAAGGACCGCACCATTGAAGTGGCGAGGGCCGCGGGCGCAATTGTCGGACGCGTACGTGGCCAGGGCAAGGGCCATGTCGTCCGCCGGATGTTCGCCGATGTCGATGCGGATGTTTACATCCTCGTAGACGGTGACGGCACCTACGACGCCTCCGTCGCGCCAATGATGATCGACGAGCTCCTGCAGAATGGGCTCGATATGGTCGTGGGCGTCCGCCACACCAAGGACGAGGCCGCTTTCCGCGCAGGCCACCGCTTCGGCAACCAGCTGCTGACGGGCTGCGTCGCGTTCCTGTTCGGTAGAAACCTCACCGACATGCTGTCCGGCTACCGAGTCCTGTCGCGACGCTTCGTGAAGTCGTTCCCGGCACATGCGACGGGCTTCGAAACCGAAACCGAGTTGACGGTCCATGCGCTCGAACTGCGCATGCCCGTCGCTGAGGTAGATACCGAATATCATGCGCGGCCGCCGGGATCGGTCAGCAAGCTGAACACCTATCAGGACGGCCTGCGCATCCTCTTCACGATCATCCGACTGCTTAAGGCGGAAAAGCCGCTGCAGTTCTTCTCGATCGGCTTTGTAGCCTGCGTGGTGGCTGCACTGATCCTCGCCGCGCCGGTCTTGATGACATACCTTGAGACTGGTCTCGTTCCGCGGCTGCCAACGGCGCTTCTGTCCGCGAGTCTGGTGCTGTTCGGGACGCTGCTGCTGGTCTGCGGACTAATCCTCGACACGGTTACGCGCGGACGCGCTGAAATTAAGCGCATGGCCTATCTCGCCCAGCCGAGCCCGTGGCAGAGACGGAGCGGATGAGCACCACGCTTGCGCAGTTCGCCCGTTTCGCGCTCGTCGGGACAATCGGATTCCTGACCGACGTCACGGTGCTTGTGATTGGGATGCGGCTAGGCGCGGGACCCTACATCGCCCGCGTCATCTCCTTCCTCTGCGCGGTTGCCGTCACGTGGCTGCTCAACCGCAGCTTCACCTTCAGGACAGGACCCGCTATGAAGTCGGCGGAACCCCTGAAATATCTTGCAGCAATGACGGCGGGCGGAGCGGCGAACTATTCCAGCTACAGCCTGGTTGTCGCGCTGTTCCCACACGAGCCCCTTGCGCCGGTAGCCGGAGTGGCAATCGGATCGATTGTCGGCATGGGCCTCAACTTCGCCGGCGCGAAGTGGTGGGTTTTCAACGCCTGAGGCCCCACTCCCGGTTGCGTTAGGCGTCCAGCCGACTGCTTTTGCACGCAAAATCAGCCGGGTGACCCTGCGCATCCCTCCCTATTCGTCAGCCTCATCTTGCGCCTTAGCGCATGAATGTGCGACATCGACGCGGTCAGTCTCCGAGAGAGGTCTTTGCTGCCACGGTGGCGCAAAAGGGAGACGGCGCATGTAGCCGTGGCATCTAGGGAGGTGGAATGAACCGCCGTGTTATTCTGGCACTGAGCGCCGCGCTGCTGATGGGTGCAACCGCAGTGCAGGCTCAGGACGCAGCCAAGATCGCCATGGTCGCCGAGCTTTCGGGCGCCGGCGCCCCGGCCGGCACGAACTGGCGTGACGGCATCAAGATCGCCATCGAGGAAATCAACGCCGCTGGCGGCATCCTCGGCAAGCAGGTCGAGGTTTCCGAATACGACACGCAGACCGACCCGCAGGTCTCGCGCGCGATGGTCCAGAAGGCCATCGACGAGGGTGCGTTCGCCATCCTCGGCACCATCTATTCGGGCTCGACCCTCGTCAACATGCTGGTCGCCCAGCAGAACGAGATCCCGCAGTTCGTCGGCTCGGAAGCTCCGACCATCGTCCAGAAGGGCAACCCGTTCGTGTTCCGCACCTCGTCGGGCTCGCAGAAGGGCGTTCCGGCTCTGGTGCCGTACTTCACCGACACGCTGAAGGCCAAGAAGGTCGCCGTCGCCTGGGTCAACAACGAGTTCGGCAAGGGCGGCCGTGACGTCTTCACCGCCGAGATGGAAAAGGCGGGCATTGAGATCGTCACCGACGTTCCCTCGGAGCAAGGCGCGACCGACTACGCTTCGGACGTCTCCAAGCTCAAGGAATCCGGCGCCGAGGCTGTGTTCGTCTACATGAACCAGGAAGAGGCTGCCCGCTTCCTGATCGAGGCGAAGAAGCAGGGTCTTTCTATGCCGCTCGTCGGCGAGGTGACCCTCACCGAGGCCAAGGTGATCGAGCTTGCCGGCGGCGCAGCCGAAGGCGCGATCGCGCATGTCGGCGTGACCGCGACCGCCACAGACATTCCGGGCATCGCCGAGTTCAACGAGAAGTTCGTTGCCCAGTTCAAGCGCAACCCGACCCATGACGCGATCAAGGGCTACATCGGCGCCTGGGCAACGAAGTACGTCACCGAGAAGGTCGGCGAGTTCGACGGTGCCAAGTTCGCCGAGACCATGAAGAACCTGTGCCTGCCGGTCGCCGAGTATCCGAAGATGCTGCTCGACACCTGCTGGGACGAAACCGGCGAAATGTCGCGTCCGAGCTTCATGGTTCAGGTCAAGGACGGCAAGCCCGTCGTCATCGGGACGGTTCCGGCGAACTGATCCCATCCCTGATGCAGTCGCGGCCGCCTGAACGGGCGGCCGCCCCTGCCTAAAGGACATCCCATGTCGCAGTTCCTGCAAGTTCTGCTCTCCGGTCTGGCCACCGGTTCGATCTATGCGCTCGTTGCCATCGGCTTCACGCTTGTCTGGCAGGCAGCCCAGACCGTGAATTTCGCGCAGGGCGAGTTCGTCATGGTCCCGGCCTTCTTCGTGCTGGTCGGCACCAACGTTCTCGGCTTCCCGCTCGCGCTGTCGCTGGGCCTCGCGCTCCTGCTCGCAATCGTGTTGCTCGGCGCCGTCTTCAAGAAGCTGGTCGTCGATCCCATCCTTCCGTCCGGCGGCATCTCTCTGATCATCGCCACCATGGCGCTCGGCATCCTCCTGCGCGAAAGCGTCAAGGAGTTCTATGGCGCCGAGGCACAGCCGTTCCCCGCGATGTTCCCGACCAACCCGATCAACGTGTTCGGCGCCGTCGTGTCGATGCAGGACATGCTGAATCTCTTGATTTCGCTGGCCGTCGTCGTGGTGCTGACGCTGTTCCTCAACCGCACGCGCACCGGCCGCTGCATGCAGGCTGCCGCGCAGAACCCGGCAGTGGCGGAAATTCTAGGCGTCAACGTCAAGCGTATGGTGATGTACGCCTTCCTCATCAACGCAGCCCTTGCCGCGCTTGCCTCGTTCCTCATCACGCCGGTCTACCTGGCCAAGTTCTCCAACGGTGAGACGCTTGGCCTCGTCGCCTTCATCGCGGCGATCGTCGGCGGCTTCAACCAGATCCGCGGCGCGCTTGTCGGCGGCCTCCTGATCGGCGTGCTCGACAACCTCGTCGCCACTTATGTCACGGCCGAATATCGCGCCGCGCTGCCGCTTATACTGCTGATCTTCATCATCCTCGTGCGTCCGCAGGGCATCATGGGCACCTCCGAGGGAAGGGCGGTCTGATGCGCGCGTATCTCCGTCCGCTCCTCATTGCCCTTCTACTGGTGCTGGCAATCCTCGCGCCGATCGGGCAGGGCAACTACATCACCTATGTTCTTACCTCGTGGCTGGTGTTCTCCATCGCCGCGATGGGGCTGAACCTTACCCTCGGCTATGCCGGCCAGATCTCGCTGGCGCAGGCCTCGTTCATGGCGATCGGCGCCTATACCAGTGCGCTGCTGACCCTTGCCGGCTGGCACTGGATGGCAGCGCTCGTTCCCGCGCTGCTGCTCTGCTTCGTCGTCGGCCTTGTGCTGGGCTATCCGGCGCTGCGGGTGAAGGGGCACTTCCTCGCCTTCGTGACACTTGCCTTCAACACGCTCGTCTTCCTGGTGCTGCGCAACGAAGACTGGTTGACAGGTGGCAACTACGGACTGTCGGGCATGCCGCGTCCGGACTTCGGCTTCGTCTCAACGATGAAGCAGCATAATTTTTACTACTTCACGCTGGCGATCACGGTCGTTGCCGCCGCGATCATGTGGTGGATTGTCCGCTCGCCCTGGGGCCGCGCCTTCAAAGCGCTGCGCGAAAACCCGATCCGCGCGGAAAGCCTCGGTGTCGACACGCGGCGCATCACTCTGCTCGCCTTTGCGATCGGCTCGACCTATGGCGGCCTTGCCGGGGCGCTGATCTCGCCGCTCGTTCAGTTCATCGAGCCCGGCTCGTTTGCGGTCGGCCACTCGCTGCGCATCCTGCTGATGGTCGTGGTCGGCGGCGCCGGCTTCTTCTTCGGGCCGTTCCTCGGCGCCGGCGTCGTCATCCTCCTGCCGGAGCTGCTGCGCTTTACCGAAGGCTACTACCTCATCATCTACTCGGCGCTCGTCATCGTGATGCTGGTGTTCACGCCAAGGGGACTGATCGGGCTGTGGGGAATGCTGCGCGACCGCTTCTTCGGCAAGCCGCAGATCCGCGCAGACGTGGAGCAGGGACCGAAACTGAAATGACCGCGCCCATTCTCTCGATCCGCAACATCACCAAGAGCTTCGGCGGCATCAAGGCCGTGCGCGGCGTCTCCTTCGACGTGCACAAGGGGGAAATCCTCGGCCTGATTGGCCCCAACGGCTCGGGCAAGTCGACGCTGTTCAACTGCATCCTCGGCCAGCTGCAGCCGGACGAAGGGTCCGTCGAGGTGAAGGGCGTGCCAGTGACGGGCATGCGCGCCAGCAAGCTCAACCGCCTCGGCGTCGGCCGCACCTTCCAGCAGCTGTCGGTGTTCCCGCAGATGACGGTGCTCGACAACATCATCGTCGCCGGCCAGGAGCATAAGGGTACACTAATCTCGCGCCTGTTCGGTCCCTCGGATGCCGGCCTGACGCAAGCTGCCGACCAGCTCATCGAGTTCTTCCGGCTGACGCACCTGCGCGACACGCCGGCGGGCTCGCTCTCCTACGGCCAGCAGAAGCTCGTGGATGCCGCCATGGCCTTCATGGCTGGACCGGACCTCGTTTTGCTCGACGAGCCGGCGGGCGGCGTGAACCTGACGATGCTCGCGCATCTCAAGGAGCGCCTCGTCGCCTACAATGCCGAACACGGCACGACCTTCGTCGTGATCGAGCACAACATGGAGTTCGTGATGAGCCTGTGCACCCGCATCGTGGTGCTGGCGGAAGGCGCCATCATCGCGGAGGGCTCGCCCGACGAGATCCGCGCGAACCAGACCGTCATCGACGCCTATCTGGGAGGCTGATCATGCTGGAACTCCAAGACCTCCACGGCGGCTACGGCAAGATCACGATCTTGAACGGCGTCTCGTTCAAGATCCCGAAGGGCACGATCACCACCGTGATCGGGCCGAACGGCGCCGGCAAGTCGACCGTGTTCAAGGCGATCTTCGGACTGCTCAATATCGACAAGGGCCGCATCCTGCTCGATGGAAAGGACGTGACCCGCAGCACGCCGCGGCAGATGATCGACTACGGCGTCACCTACGTTCCGCAGGGCCGCAACGTCGTGCCGCAGCTCTCGGTCTACCACAATCTCGAGCTTGGCGGCGTCACCGCCCGCGACCAGACCAAGGTGCGCGAGCGCATCGAAAAGGTGATGGACCAGTTTCCGATCCTGCGCGAGTTCCGCAACCGGAAGGCGATCGAGCTGTCCGGCGGCCAGCAGAAGCAGCTCGAAGTCGCGCGCTCGCTGCTGCTCGACCCGAAGCTCATCCTGATCGACGAGCCATCGATCGGTCTGTCGCCGAAGCTGGTGCAGGAGGTGTTCGCGACGTTGCAGCGCCTGCGCGACCAGGGCGTCACCATCCTGATGGTGGAGCAGAACGCCAAGTCCGCGCTCGCCATGTCCGACTACGGGCTTGTGCTCGAACTCGGCCAGACGCGCATGCACGACAAGGCCGAAAAGCTCCTCGCCGACCCGCGAGTCGGCCAGCTGTTCCTCGGCGGACATATCGAGGAGGCTCCCTCCGCCTAAGTGGGAGGGGGCCTCGATCTTCCTTTTCAGAATTCTGCTGAAAGAGATTGCGGCTCAGGCGGTCGCAATCTCGTGGATCTTCACGCCCGGCACGGCCTTCGCGGCAAGGTCGCAGAGATGGCGGTGATGGGTGAGATAGATCACCTGGCCCACCTGGCTCATCTGGCCGAACAGGCGGAGCACTTCCTCCGAGCGCGGCTCGTCGAACGTTTCCATGATGTCGTCGGCAACAAACGGCACTGACGGCCGCGCAGCCGCGAACTCCTCGTAGCCGGCAAGGCGAAGGGCGAGATAAAGCTGGAAGCGCGTGCCCTTGGACATGTCCATCGCCAGCTTCGAGCCGCCGCGCGCGGAAAGGCCAATCAGCGTCTCTCGGTCCTTCTCCGGCCGCGTTGCAAGGCCGGTGTATTCGCCGCGTGTCATCTGCCGGAACGCTTCTGAGGCACGGTTCATCATCGCGCTGCGGTGCCGGTCTCGATAGGCGCGGATCGCGTGCTCGGCAATCATGCTGCCGCTGCGCAGGCGCAGGTACCGCAGCGCCTGTTCCTCCATCTCAAGCAGAATCGTCCGCCGCTCGGCATCGATGCGGGCGACGGTGTCGTCACCGCCAATGGCATCAAGGCGGTCCTGCGCACGGGTGCGATCCGCAAACAGCGTCTTCGCGCGCTCATCCAGGTTCTCGATGCGGACCGCAAGCTCTGCCTGCTCGCGCTGCAGTTCGGCAAGATCAACGTCGGCAATTGCGGAAAGCGCGGCCTCAAGTGTTTCTTCCTGCGCCTCGGCAATGATCTGCCGCGCTAGCCGGTCGCGTTCCTCGACCAGGCGGTCGCGCTGCCCGGCAAGCTCCAGCGCCTGACGCAGCTCGGTAATCGACTCGACATCGAAAAAAGAGGTCATCTCGCTGCGGCGCGTCTCGTGCAGCGCAATCTGCTGTCCCAGTACTTCGCGTTCGTCCGCGACCGCCGCAAGCTCGGCCAGCTTTTCTTCGCGCCGCTCCTTCGTCTGCCTTGCCTCGTCCCGGCCCCGGATCAGGGCGCGGGCGGCATCAACCGGGCGCGACTGATCAAATGGCTCGCCAAGGGCATCGCAGATGTCGGAGACAGCATTCACGAATTCTGCGCGGTCTGCTTCCATCGCGTCGATGCGATGCTGCGTGCCGGCAAACTCCTTTAGCGCAACGGGAAGTTCCGTCAGCGCATCGAGCAGCTCACGCACGGCGCCCGGTGCCTCGTCCATCCCGGCGAACCAGGTCTGATCGAGAGCGCTCTTCCAGCGGCGCTGCCACTCTTCGGATGTTGCCCTCGCCTGATCGAGCTCCCGCTGGCGCGAAGCGAGGTTTCGCGTCAGGTCTGCAACCTGCTTCTCGATCGTTACCCGCTTGGTGTGCGCGGCGGTGTGCGCGGATATGAGGTTTTCCGCCGCCTGCACGAGTTCGGACAGGGCAAGGCCGCTGGCTTCCATGCCGGCATTCTCAAGCGCTCCTGACAGTGCCTCCCGTTCGGCTTCGGCGGCAGCACGAGCGTCATCGGCCGCGCGCTGCGCTGCCTGCAGCGCATCCCACGCGGCAACTGCCTTCGCGTGGTCGCGCGACCAGCGTTCGAAGGTGGCGAGAAGACCTGCGATGAGTGCTTCAGAGGGGAGGGGGAGCGCCGCCGGCGCTTCGGCCACGATCTCCGCCCTCAACTGCGCTAGCTCCTCATCCGCTTCGCTCAGCAGCGCGTCCTGCCGCTGGATGGCGGCCGAGGTGACAGCGCTTGCGGCGGTCAAAGCGCGCAGTTCCTCCAGCTCCTTGCTGGCCTTGAGCCGGGCATCAGCGGCCTCATCCACCGCATGCATACGCTGTTCGAAGTGCACTGCCGTCTCGCGGTCGAGCGCTTCGAGATGCTTTGTCCACGCGTCGTTGCGCTGGGCCATCAGCGCGCTCGCTTCCTCATCGCCGATGACGCTGCCCGCACTGCGCAGTGCCTCGATGCGAGCCTTATCTTCAGCGAGCCTCGTCTCAAGCTCACGCTTGCGGTCGAGCGCTGCCGCGCGGCGCTTCTGCAGGCTGTCGGCTGTCGAGCGCCATGCTTCAAGCCGCGCGGCATCCGGAAGGCGGATCGCCTTAACCTCATCGCCAGTGCCAGTCCATGGCTGCAGCGCACCGACTGCCTCCTCGTATGCCCGCACCTTCTCGGCAAGTGAACGTTCCGCGAGCCGTAGCTCGGCCGCAAGATCACCCTGCCGGATGCGGAGGAGAGACGCCTGCAGGCGGGCCACGGTAATCGCATCCAGCACGCCGCCCGCCTCCAGCCCCTTCAGCTCCGCCTGAGCGTCTTCCAGCACCTGTTCGCCGTTCTCGAACTCCTTCTCGGCGGCGCGGAGCGCAACATCGATGCCGTTCTTTTCGGCGAGAAGATCGCGCAGCATGCCGATCGTCGCGGCCGGAATGACCAGCGTTATCGCATCGTCCACGTCACGCTTGCCCAGCGCCGTCAGGATCAGGTCGACCCTGATCTTCTGTTCGGAAAGCTGCGACTTACGCTTGGGCAGGTCTTCCTCGGCCGTCGTATATCGTGCAGCCGCTTCCGACAGGCGCTCGATACGATGGTCGAGTTCGAGCAGCCGCTCGTCGACGGTGAGCGCATCAATCTCGTCGCGAATCCGCGCCTCACGCTGGTCGAGCCCCGCGCGTCTCGTTTGCAGCCGTGCTTCCGCATCAATGAGTTCGGGCAGCGCGTGCGACCACTCGGCCGGCGGGCGAGGAACGTCCGCATAGGCAGCAAGGTTCTCCTCCAGGCGGCGGTAATCGCCGGCCAGCGGATGCGCGCGCAGCATCCGCGCGATCTGCTCCTGGCGCGTGCGCGCCGTGCCGATCTCGCGCGTGACCTCCTCATAAGCGGCCTCGGCGCGCTGAAGCTCAGCCTTCAGCGAGGCATAGGCAGAGGCTTGGGTATCGATCTCGTCCCGGCGCGCCTTGATTTCGGCCATCCGGCGCTTGAGGCCGGCGATGGTGGTACTGCTGGCACGCTTGCGGAAGATGGATAGCGCCTCCTCCATCGTCTTCTCGAGCACGGCACTGGTACCCGCGAGCCCAGCGCTTGCCGAAAACAGCAGTTCGCCAAGGTCGCCGCGGCTTTCAAGGATCGCGTTGCCGCCGTCCTCCAGCGTCTGGTCGTCAAGCGAGAACATCATGCGGTAGGCATCGCGCGTGAGGCCAGCCAGCGGCACGCTCAGAACCGCCTCGTTGACCGGCTGGCCCTGCGCATCGAGCAGCGAGTTAGCGCGCTGCTTGACCCGCTTGAACTGGTGCGCCTCGCCGCCGAATTCGAGGCAGCCGCCCACCTCCATTGCCTTTCCCTGGTGCAGGAAGCCGTAACGAGTACGCTCCTCGATACCAAACAGGAGGTCGAGATAGGCCGACAGCGAGGTCGACTTTCCGGCCTCGTTGAGGCCGTAGACGATGTGCAGATCCGGCTTGTCGGACACGCGCTCGCCGAAGTCGATGGAATAGTCGGTGAACTTCCCGTATCGGGTCAGGTCGAGACGTCTGAGACGCATCAGGCGGCCTCGGGCGCCTCAAGCCGCAGGCGCGCCAGAATGTCCTCGCTGCCCTCTGCAAGCAGCTGATCGACCAGCGCCTCGAATTCGGCCTCGTCGCTGCCGCTGAAGCTGCGCGCCTCGGCCGGCAGATCGTCGCGGATTTCCTTTACCAGGTCGCGCACCGCGTCGCGCACGCCGTGCTGGCCGATGACAGTCTCCCGCATCAACTGGTGCAGTTCGAGTAGCGGGTCGGCGTTGTTGCGGCCCGATGCCGTCTCGGCAGGGGAGGAGGTTGCGATCTCCAGCTTTTCGATCCAGGTGCGGCCAAGTCCCTCGGCGCGCTGTTCGGCCTCGGCCAGCAGCAGGTCGCGATCGCGGCGCAGCGTCCATGAAAGCGATGTCGAGCCGATGATCCTGAGGCGCCCGACCAAATGGTCGGAACGGGTACGCGCGCGAGCATCGGCCAGAGCCTGCTCGACAAGTTCGACCGCCTCACGCCAGGTGACGGCCGAGGACAAGTCGGCATTGATCCGCTCGAACTGGGCGATGCTGGTGAGCCGTTCCTCAACCGTGACGCGGCGGTCATCATGGATGGTGACGAGCGAGACAGTCTTCTCGCCGCCCTCGTTGATGTCGCGGCCCTGCGGCATGCCCGGCATGATCACGGACCGTTCGCCCTCGTGCCGTGCGCGCGCATGCACATGACCCAGCGCCCAGTAGTCGAAACCCCAGCCGTGCAGGTCAGTCACCTTGCACGGCGCGTAGAGGTCATGGCCGTTCGCCCCGGCAAGGCTCGTGTGCATGATGCCGATATTGACCGCGTCGGGGAGGGGGCGGCGGTACTTTTCGAGCAGGCTTTCCGGCGCGTGGGGCTTCGCAAAGCTTAGCCCATGGACGTGGATGCTGAGATTGTCACGCTTGAGTTCTACCGCCTCGGCACGGCCACCGAATACTTTCACCGAAGGCGGGAACACCAGCTCCTGCGTGATGCGCGACAGAGCATCATGATTGCCGCGGATAACGAAGGTGGAGATCCCCGCCTCGTGCAGGCGCTGCATCTGCGTCGCCAGAAACCGCGCCGTCTTCATCGAGGTCTGATCGCCGTCATAGAGATCGCCAGCGATGATGAGGGCGTCGACACGCTCCTCGATACACAGGTCCACGATCGATACCAGCGCCTGCCGCGTCGAGTTACCGATCAGCTCGGCGAGGTCGCTGTTGCGCATCGCCAGCGAGCGCAGCGGTGAATCGAGGTGAAGGTCCGCCGTGTGGACGAAGCGAAATGCCATCGTGATGCTGCCCTCCATTCCCTGCAAGGTTCGGCAAGCACCGTAGACCGTTTCGCCGTGCCATTTGCGGCAGCGATCAGGTCATGCACAGGAAACCGCAAGGTTTCGGTCCGCTCGTACTGCCGTTTCCCGGAACTTCTCTGTCCGCCACGACTTAACCCGCTGCTATTGGACGAGAAAGGAACCAGCCATGTCCTGGAAGACTGAGGCTTCGGGCTCAACCATGAGCACCGGAGCGCCTGCACGCAGCGATCGAAATTCGCTGACGGTCGGGCCCGACGGCCCGATCCTCCTGCACGACGTCCATTTCCTCGAGCAGATGGCCCACTTCAACCGCGAGAAAGTGCCGGAGCGCCAGCCCCACGCCAAGGGTTCAGGCGCCTTCGGCGTCTTCGAGACGACCGAGGACGTGTCGCAGTTCACCAAGGCGGCGCTGTTCCATAAGGGCGCTCAGACCGAGATGCTCGCCCGCTTCTCGACGGTCGCAGGCGAGATGGGCAGCCCCGACACGTGGCGCGACGTGCGCGGTTTCTCGCTGAAGTTTTACACCAGCGAAGGCAACTACGACCTCGTCGGCAACAACACGCCGATCTTCTTCGTGCGCGACCCGATGAAGTTCCCGCACTTCATCCGTAGCCAGAAGCGGCTGCCGGACTCAGGGCTCCGCGACAACAACATGCAGTGGGATTTCTGGACCAACAATCCGGAGAGCGCGCACCAGGTGACCTACCTCATGGGCGTGCGTGGCCTGCCACGCACCTGGCGGCAGATGAACGGCTATGGCTCCCACACCTACATGTGGGTCAATGCTGGCGGTGAGCGCTTCTTCGTGAAGTATCACTTCCACACCGACCAGGGCATGGCGTTCTTCTCAAACGCGGAAGCCGCACAGATGGCCGGCGAAGACGCGGACTATCACCGCCGCGATCTATTCGAGGCGATCCAGCGCGGGGAGCATCCGAGCTGGACGCTCTCGGTGCAGGTGATGCCGTACGACGACGCGAAGACCTACCGCTTCAACCCGTTCGACCTCACTAAGGTCTGGCCGCACCGCGACTACCCGCTGATCCGGGTCGGCACCATGCGGCTCAACCGCAATCCCGAGAACTTCTTCGCTCAGATTGAGCAGGCTGCGTTTTCGCCGGGCAACACCGTTCCCGGCATCGGCCTGTCGCCGGACAAGATGCTGCTTGGCCGCGCCTTTGCCTACAACGATGCCCAGCGCAACCGCATCGGCACCAACTTCCATCAGCTGCCGGTGAACCAGCCGAAAGTGCCGGTGAACACCTACATGTTCGACGGCCAGATGGCCTATCACCACAGCGGCAGCGCGCCGGTCTACGCGACCAACAGCTATGGCCGCCCGTGGGCCGACCAGACCGGGCGGATGGAAGACGCCTGGGAGACCGACGGCGAGCTGGTGCGCAGCGCCTACACGCTGCGCGCGGACGATGACGACTTCAGCCAGCCGGGCGCGCTTGTGCGCGAGGTCATGGACGATGCGGAGCGGGCAGCGCTCGTTGACACCGTCGCGGGCAGCCTGCTCGGCGGGGTTCGTGAGCCGGTGCTGAGCCGGGCGTTCCAATACTGGAAGAGCATCGATCCGGACGTCGGCTCCCGCATCGAACAGAAGGTGCGGCATGGATCCGCGCCGAAGCCTGCGGAAGGCATGGGCGAGGCCGGCAAGTCGGCCGCCGAATAGCCTGAAACAGAACGGCCGGGCGCATCAGCTGCCCGGCCTTTTTTTTCATGGTCGGCAACCTGCCTTCAGCCCAGCCGCTCGGCGTGCCAGCGCAGATGATCGTCCATGAAGGTGGAGATAAAGTAGTAGGAGTGGTCATAGCCGTCCTGCATGCGCAGGGTGAGGCGAATGTCCGTTCCCTTCATCGCATCTTCGAGGAGCCACGGCCGCAGGCCTTCATTGAGGAAGCCGTCGGCGGTGCCCTGATCGACCAAAAATTCCGGGAAGCGCTTACCGTCCTTGATGAGCGCCACGGTGTCGTACTCGCGCCAGGCGGTCTGATCCCTGCCGAGATATTTTTCCAGCGCCGGCTTCGACCAGCCTGCGGTCGACGGTTCGACGATAGGCGCGAAGGCCGAGCAGGACTTGAAACGGTCCGGATGCTTCAGCGCGATAGTCAGCGCGCCATGGCCGCCCATCGAGTGGCCAAAGATCCCCTGGCGGCTCATGTCGGCCGGGAATTCCTCCGCGATCAGTGCCGGCAGTTCCTTCGTGACGTAAGAATACATCCGGTAGTGCCGGGAGTAGGGGGCCTGCGTGGCATCGACGTAGAAACCGGCGCCCTTGCCGAACTGCCAGTTGTCCGGCTCGTCGGCGACGTCATCGCCGCGCGGGCTGGTATCGGGGCAGACGATGATCAGACCGAGCTCGGCTGCCATGCGCCGGTATTCGCCCTTTTCCATGACGTTGGCGTGGGTGCAGGTGAGGCCCGACAGGTACCAAAGCACCGGAACCTTGTTGCCGTCCTTTGCCTGCGGCGGCACGAAGACCGCGAAGGTCATGTCGCAGGCGCAAACCTCGGAGGTATGCGTGTAGACGCCCTGGACGCCGCCGAAGGATTTCGCGGTGGAAACGGTTTTCATGGCTACCTCAACTATTGTCTGTCTGTGCCGAGCGCAGCGCCCGGCGCACGGCCTGGTCCAACGCGGACAAGAATGCCGAGCGGTCGCGGGCGGAAAAGCCCGGATTGAAGCCCTTGATCTCGCCGGTTTCGCGAAGATGCTGCTTCAGATCCCGCATGGCGACCGCCATGCCAATCGTCTCTGGCGTGAAGGCGCGGCCCGTCGGCCCCAGCACATGCACGCCCTTCTCGACAAGGCGCTTGGCGAGCGGAACGTCAGCGGTGACCGCAATGTCGTTCGCCACAGCGTGCTCAACGATCCAGTCGTCCGCAGCATCGGCGCCGGCGGGCACCACGACATGCCGCACCAGCGGATCGCGCGACGGCCTCAGGCCGCCATTCGACACGAAAGTGATCACCAGTTCATGACGGGCGGCGACCTTCGCCGCCTCGTCCTTCACCGGACACGCATCCGCATCGACATAGATCGCGGGCATTGATCCGGTCAGTAGACCACCACCGAGCGGATGCTCTCGCCCGAATGCATCAGCTCGAAGCCCTTGTTGATGTCCTCGAGCTTCAGCAAGTGCGTGATCATCGGGTCGATCTGGATCTTGCCCTCCATGTACCAGTCGACGATCTTCGGCACGTCGGTACGGCCGCGAGCGCCACCGAACGCCGTGCCCTTCCAGGTGCGGCCAGTGACCAGCTGGAACGGACGGGTCGAGATCTCCTGGCCGGCGCCGGCAACGCCGATGATGATCGACTGGCCCCAGCCGCGATGCGCGCATTCGAGCGCCTGACGCATGACCTTCACATTGCCGGTGCAGTCGAAGGTGTAGTCCGCGCCGCCGATCTGGTCCGCGCCGCGCTTCGTCATGTTGACGATGTGCTGGACGACGTCGCCGTCGATCTCGGTCGGGTTGACGAAATGGGTCATGCCGAAGCGCTCGCCCCATTCCTTCTTCGAGTTGTTGATGTCGACGCCGATGATCATGTCGGCACCGGCAAGCTTGAGGCCCTGGATCACGTTGAGGCCGATTCCACCGAGGCCGAACACGGCAGCCGTTGCGCCGATCTCGACCTTGGCCGTGTTGATGACGGCACCGATGCCGGTCGTCACGCCGCAGCCGATGTAGCAGATCTTGTCGAACGGCGCGTCCGGATTGACCTTCGCGACCGCGATCTCGGGCAGGACCGTGAAGTTCGAGAAGGTCGAGCAACCCATGTAGTGGAAGATCTTGTCCTTGCCGATCGAGAAGCGGCTGGTGCCGTCGGGCATCAGGCCCTGACCCTGCGTGGCGCGGATTGCGGTGCACAGGTTCGTCTTGCGGCTGAGGCAGGACGGGCACTGGCGGCATTCCGGCGTGTAGAGCGGAATGACGTGGTCGCCCTTCTTGACCGAGGTCACGCCCGGGCCGACGTCAACGACGATGCCTGCGCCCTCATGGCCGAGGATCGCCGGGAAGATGCCCTCAGGGTCGGCGCCCGACAGGGTGAAGTCGTCAGTATGGCAGATGCCCGTCGCCTTGATTTCGACCAGCACCTCGCCCTCGCGCGGACCTTCAAGGTCAACTTCCATGATCTCCAGCGGCTTGCCAGCGGCAACGGCAACAGCGGCGCGTGTCTTCATCTCTCGCTCCCTCGTACGAACGGGTCGAATCTACAAAAAATGCGGAGGCGTAGCCTACTCGCTTGGGGGCGGTGGGGCCATAGCTCAAAAGGATATTAGCAATTTCTGGTTGTCAGAACCGACGGGAGGGGGGAAGGAAGAGGCGACAGGGCGCGCCTCCCAGTCACTGAAGATCAGGCAAGTTTATCGGATAATCTGTATTATGGAACCGCTCTGCCAAAGCGGCAGGGGGCATCGCCAGCATCTCAGAGGACGATGCACTGGCCGTTCGAGTTCGCGATCGCGTGGATAACACGCTCGAACTCGAGCGCCTGCTGGAACGACGGATATGCCTCGGACCCGCCCGCAATTGCGCGCAAGAAGCTCGCCGCCTCGATCGTCTTGAGATCGTTGAAGCCGATCTGGTGGCCCGGTGCCGGGACAAAATTGCCATACGGCTCATGCACCGGCCCGGTCATGATGGTGCGATAACCCTGTACCGACTTGTCCCCGGCGTTCTGATAAAGCCGCAGCTCGTTCATCCGCTCCTGGTCGAAGCAGATCATGCCCTGCGTGCCATGCACCTCGACCGCCATGTAGTTCTTGCGGCCCCAGGCCGAACGCGAAGTCGAGAACAGCCCCTGCACGCCGCTTTCGAATTCGAGGATCGCTGAGGCAATGTCCTCGTTCTCCACAGGCTTGTGGGTGCCGTCATCCGCCGACGGGCGCGTCGCATGCACCGTGCGGATGTCTCCGATCACGCTGCGGATCGGGCCCATCAGCTCGACCGCCATGCTGATCATGTGGCAGCCGAGATCGCCGAGCGCGCCAAGGCCAGCTTCGGCCTTGGTCGCGCGCCACGTCCACGGCAGGTCGGGGTCCGCCTGATAGTCTTCATCGACGAAGCCGCGGAAGTGGATCACCCGGCCGATCGCGCCTTCCTCGATCAGCTTGCGCGCATGCTGGAAGGCGGGATTGCGAATGTAGTTGTAGCCGACGATCGTCTTGCCCTTCGCGATCACGGCTGCACGCGCCATTGCCTCGGCCTCAGCAAGCGTCAGCGCCATCGGCTTCTCGCAGTGGACGTGCTTGCCCGCCTCCAGCGCGGCAATCGCGATCTCGGCGTGCAGCTTGTTGGGCGTGGTGACGCAGACGATGTCGACCGCCGGATCATTGATCAGCTCGCGCCAGTCATCCGTCGAGCGGGCAAAGCCGAACTGGTTCGCCATGGTCTTCGCCTTGTCGGCCGGCATCTCGCACAGAAGTTCGAGACGCGGCGCCGGAACGTCGCCGAAGACGGCCTTCACCGCGCCATAGGCGAGCGCATAGCACTTGCCCATGAAGCCAGTGCCGATGAGACCGATGCGGACGCTGTCCACGGTCAGTTTCCGACTTCGGAGAGCCGCACGGCCCGCTTCTCGACGATGGACTTCAGCGCAGCTTCCGCTAGCAGCAGGGCAGCAAGTCCATCGGCACCCGACGGCGACGGCTTCTTCTTTTCCTTCACCGCCGCGATAAAGGCGGCAATTTCGGCCGCATAGGCAGCCGTGTATCGGGTCATGAAGAAGTCGTGCAGCGGCGGGCGCGTATAGCCATCGGCCGTAGCAAGCTCTATCGAAACGGGACGCTGGTTCTCTGCCGACACAGCTCCCTTCGACCCGTGCACCTCGATCCGCTGGTCATAGCCATAAACTGCGCGGCGCGAGTTAGAGATCGTGCAGTGCTTGCCCGAAGCGGTCGTCAGCGTCACGGACGCACTGTCGAAGTCGCCGAGGCGCCCGATCTCGGGATCGACCAGTACGGAGGCGGTTGCAAACACCGTATCCGGTTCCTCGCCGAGCAGGAAGCGCGCCATATCGAAGTCGTGGATCGTCATGTCACGGAAGATACCGCCCGACGAGGTGATGTAGTTGGCCGGCGGCGGGCCGGGATCGCGCGAGACGATCTGCACCATCTCCACATTGCCGATCCTGCCGTCATCGATAGCCTTGCGAACGGCGCGGAAATGCGGGTCAAATCGGCGGTTGAAGCCGATCATCAGCGTGGCGTCCGTCTCCTCGACAGTCTTCAGGCACTGAAGCACGCGCGCGATCGACAGATCAACCGGCTTTTCACAGAAGATCGCCTTGCCGGCACGGGCAAAGCGTTCGATCAGGTCGGCGTGGGTGTCGGTTGGCGTACAAATGACGACCGCGTCGATGTCGTTCGCCTTCTCGATCTGGTCGATGGTGCGCAGTTCACCGCCGAAGCGCGCGATGACGGCATCCGCCGCGTCCTTGAACGGATCGGTAACCGCAGCGAGGACGGCGTCGGGATCCGCCGCGATGGCGGCTGCATGGACGCGCCCGATACGGCCGGCGCCGAGAAGTGCAAATCTGATGCTCACGCTGTCCTCCCTCAGTTCCGCCGTCTGTGCATGACAGGCAGCCGGCAATCACCGCCGCTTGCGAAAACGGAATGAATATTCCAAAATCAGGGAAAATAGATCATGTCAAGGGACCATCAATGCCTGCCGAGGAAATCGCCACCCCCAAGAGCCTGGCCGACTTTCAGGAACGGCTGCGCCGTGTCGGCGGCAGCCTGCCTAAGCGGCTCAAGCAATGCGCGGAGTACGTGGCGGGCAACCCGGACAAGATCGCATTTTCGACCGTAGCCGACATTGCCGCCGGAGCGCAGGTGCCGGCCTCGGCGATGATGCGCTTCTGCCAGGAAATGGGCTTCTCGGGCTACTCGCAAATGCAAAAGCTTTATCGCGAGGAGTATTCGCAGAAGTGGCCGGACTACTCGACCCGGCTTTCGAGCTTACGCAATGGCGGCGCCGAATCCCCTTCCGCCTTGCTCGCGGAATTTTCCGAGGCCGGCCGCGCCTCGATCGAAAACCTCGCCCGCTCGATCGACCAGGACAAGCTACGCAGAGCCGTTACGGTGCTGGCAGGCGCGCGCACGATCCACATCGTCGGCCTGCGCCGCACTTTCGCCGTGGCAAGCTACCTCGCCTATGCCTTTGAAAAAATGAGCATTCCTGCGATCCTGCATGCAGGCGTCGGCAATCTCACCCAGCACCACCTGCTGGGAGATGGCGATGCGCTGATCGCCATTACCTTCGCGCCCTATACGGCCGACACGATGGCGCTCGCCGAGGCTGCAGCCGCGCGCGGGCTGGACATCGTTGCCATCACAGACCTGCCGACCAGCCCCCTCGCCGCGCTCGACGCGATACACCTGCTCGTCTCCGAGATCGATGTCGGCAATTTCCGCGTGCTGGCGGCAACGATGACGCTGGCGATGACCCTTTCGGTGGCGGTTGGAGCGCGGCGGCGGCTGGTCTGATTTGGAACATCCCTGTTGCCTTTAGTGCAGAATGGAATATACATTCTGTTGAGGGCTTCTGCGAGAGGACATCGCCGATAGGACGATGCGCGGAACTACCTTCGGAGAACAAGAGGGAGGACCAAATGAAGAAGACCATTCTGACACTGGCGGCATCGCTCGCCATCTTCGCCGGCGTTGCCGCGCCGGCCGCTGCTGACGGCGAACGCTTCGTGCTCGTCAGCCATGCGCCGGACAGCGACAGCTGGTGGAACACCATCAAGAATGCGATCAACGTCGCGGGCCAGCAGATGGGCGTGACGGTGGAATACCGCAATCCGCCGACCGGCGATCTCGCCGACATGGCGCGCATTATCGAACAGGCCACGGCCTCGAGCCCCAACGGCATCATCTCAACCATCGCCGACTTCGACGTCCTGTCGGGCCCGCTGAGCAATGCGGTCGCGCAGGGCATTCCGGTCATCACCATCAACTCCGGGACCGAGGAGCAGTCGAAGCAAATCGGCGCGCTGATGCATGTCGGCCAGCCGGAAAAGGCTGCGGGCTTCGGCGCGGGCGAGAAGGCGAAGGCAGCCGGCGTCACCAAGTTCCTCTGCGTCAACCACTACATCACCAACCCGGCCTCGGTTGAGCGCTGCCAGGGGTATGCCGACGCGCTGGGCGTCGAGCTCGGCAACCAGATGATCGACGCGGGCCAGGACCCTGCGGAAATCAAGTCGAAGGTGATGGCCTATCTGCAGACCAATCCGGACACCAACGGCATCCTGACGCTTGGCCCGACCTCGGCCGAGCCGACGATCGCGGCGCTGAACGAGTCGGGCAAGGCGGGCACCATCCACTTCGGCACGTTCGATCTCTCGCCTGACATCGCCAACGCCATCAAGAGCGACGTCATCGCCTTCGCGATCGACCAGCAGCCCTTCCTCCAGGGCTACCTCCCGGTGGTCATCCTGACCAACCTCGCCCGCTACGGCGTGGTGCCGGGCAACTCGATCAACTCGGGCCCGGGCTTCGTGACCAAGGACAACATCGAGCTCGTCGAGAAATTCGCCGGCGAATACCGATAACCGAGCAGCAGGGGAGAGGTCGGCCGCGAGCCCTCCTCTCCCCTCGACAACCCGTAACCAGCTAGGCACGCGCACCCCGCGAGGATGAGCGCACGCCAGGATTTCTGGAGATCACGGATGACATACAGCCAGCCTCAGCCTCAGCAGAACGGCGCGGCGAGCGTCGTCGAGCTGGCCAAGGACGAGCGCATCAAGGAGATGCCGGCCTGGCGCAAGGCCCTGATCCGTCCGGAACTCGGCGCCATCTGCGGCACGATTATTGTCTTCGCCTTCTTCCTGGTCGTCGCCCGCGGCACCGGCATGTTCGCGCCCCAGGGCATCCTGAACTGGGGCGTGGTGTCGGCCCAGTTCGCCATCATCGCCGTCGGCGCGTGCCTGCTGATGATTGCCGGCGAATTCGACCTCTCCGTCGGCTCGATGATCGGCTTCGCGGGCATCGTGATCGCCCTGATGTCGGTGACGTGGGGGTATCCCGTCTGGCTTGCCATCATCGTCGCATTTGCCATCGCGCTCGCGGTCGGCGCGCTCAACGGCTACCTCGTCATAAAGACCGGCCTGCCGTCCTTCATCGTCACGCTCGCCTTCCTCTACGTGCTGCGAGGCCTGACGATTTACGGCGCCATCGCCACCACCCGCCAGACGATCATCGGCGGGGTCGCGGAGGTTGCCCAGGGCGATCCGCTTGCCTGGCTGTTCGGCGGCAAGATTCTCGGCTTCCTCTTCGTCTGGCTCGCCGACATCGGCCTCATCGGCAAGTTCGTCGCCGGTCCCAAGGCGGGGCAGCCGGTTATCGACGGCATCCCGATGCTGATCATCTGGGCGCTGGCACTGATCGCCTTTGCGCATGTCCTCCTCACCCGCACCCGCTTCGGCAACTGGATCTTCGCTTCCGGCGGCGACGCACAGGCGGCGCGCTATGTCGGCGTGCCCGTGAACAGGGTGAAGATCCTGATGTTCATGTTCTCCGCCTTCTGCGCCACCGTCTTCGCGACCTGCCAGGTGATGGAGTTCGGCTCGGCGGCGGCGGATCGTGGCCTGCTCAAGGAGTTCGAGGCGATCATCTCTGTCGTCATCGGCGGCGCGCTGCTGACCGGCGGCTACGGCTCGGTGATCGGGGCGGCGCTCGGCGCGCTGATCTTCGGCGTCGTGCAGCAGGGCCTGTTCTTCGCTGGGGTCGAAAGTTCGCTGTTCCGCGTCTTCCTCGGCGTCATTCTGCTGATGGCGGTCATTCTCAACACCTACATCCGGCGCATGATCACGGGAGAACGGTGACATGACCAAGCCTCTGATCGAACTTATCGACATCGAAAAGCACTTTGGGCCGGTTATCGCACTGGCGGGTGTCTCGGTCTCCGTTCTGCCCGGCGAATGCCACTGTCTGCTCGGCGACAACGGCGCCGGCAAGTCGACCTTCATCAAAACCATGTCGGGCGTGCACAAGCCGACACGCGGCAGGATCCTCATCGACGGGCAGGAAGTCGCCTTCTCAAGCCCGCGCGATGCGATGGCGGCGGGTGTCGCTACCGTTTACCAGGACCTAGCCATGATCCCGCTGATGTCGGTGGCGCGAAATTTCTGGATGGGCCGCGAGCCGATCAGAAAGTTCGGGCCAATCAAGCTGTTCGACTTCGAGCGCGCCAATGCCATCACCATGGAGGAGATGGCGAAGATGGGTATCCGCCTGCGCTCGCCCGACCAGGCCGTCGGCACGCTGTCCGGCGGCGAGCGCCAGACAGTGGCGATCGCCCGCGCCGTCTATTTCGGCGCCAAGGTGCTGATCCTTGACGAGCCCACTTCGGCACTCGGCGTGCGCCAGACGGCCAACGTTCTCGCCACCATCGACAAGGTGCGCAAGAACGGCATCGGCATCGTCTTCATCACTCATAACGTCCGCCATGCGATGGCGGTCGGCGACCGCTTCACCGTGCTCAATCGTGGCCGTACGCTCGGCACCGCAAAGCGCGGGGAAATCAAGGCGGAGGAACTGCAGGACATGATGGCTGGCGGCCAGGAACTGGCAGCGCTCGAAGGATCGCTGGGCGGAACCGTCTGATGAAGAAGCTTGACGTAATCACCATCGGCCGCTCGTCGGTCGACCTCTACGGCGCACAGGTCGGCGGCCGACTGGAGGACATGCGTTCGTTCAACAAGTATGTCGGCGGCTCGCCGACCAACATGGCGGTTGGCACCGCGCGCCTCGGCCTGAAATCCGCGCTGATCACCCGGGTCGGTGACGAACACATGGGCCGGTTCATCCGCGAGCAGCTGGCATCCGAGGGCGTCGACACCCGCGGCATCATCACCGACCCGGAGCGGCTGACGGCGCTGGTGCTGCTCGGCATCCGCGACCGCAAGCAGTTCCCGCTGATCTTCTACCGCGAGAACTGCGCCGACATGGCCCTATGCGAGGACGACATCGACCCTGCCTTCATTGCCGAAGCGCGCGCGGTGGTCGCCACCGGCACCCACCTGTCGCATCCGCGCACGGAAGCGGCCGTCCTCAAGGCGCTGAAGCTGGCCCGCGAAAGCGGCGCGCGGACCGCGCTCGACATCGATTACCGGCCGAACCTCTGGGGCCTGTCGGGTCATGGCGACGGCGAGAACCGCTTCATCGCGTCGGAGAAGGTGACGGCAAAGCTACAGTCGACGCTGCATCTGTTTGACCTCATTGTCGGCACGGAGGAAGAATTCCACATCGCCGGCGGCACCACCGACACGATCGCTGCGCTGCGCGAGGTGCGGAAGGTTTGCAATGCCGTTCTCGTCTGCAAGCGCGGGCCGATGGGCGCCTCCGCCTTTACCGGTGACATTCCGGACACGCTGGACGAAGGCCTCTCCGGCCAGGGTTTCCCGATCGAAGTGTTCAACGTCTTGGGGGCAGGCGACGGCTTCATGTCCGGCCTGCTCAAGGGCTGGCTCGACGGCGAGGAATGGCCGACGACACTGAAATACGCTAATGCCTGCGGCGCCTTTGCCGTCTCCCGCCACGGCTGTGCTCCCGCCTACCCCAGCTGGGACGAGCTGCAGTTCTTCCTCAATCGCGGCATCAAGAATCCGGCGCTCCGCCTCGACCGCGAACTCGAACAGCGGCACTGGTCGACGACCCGCAAGGGCAGCTGGCCGGTGATGCGCGTCTTTGCCTTCGATCATCGCAAGCAGCTGGAGGACCTTGCCGACGCAGCCGGTGCTCCGCGTGAGCGGATCAGCGCCTTCAAGGAGCTCTGCCTCGATGCGGTACTCAAGGTGTCCGGTGGCCGTTCCGGCTACGGCCTGCTCTGCGACGGCCGTCTCGGTCCCGAGGCGCTTTACCGCGCGGCCGGCCAGGGCCTGTGGATCGGCCGGCCGGTCGAAGTGCCCGGCTCGCGGCCGCTGCAGCTGGAGATCGGTCCCGATCTCGGCTCGGACCTCGCCGAATGGCCGGCGGAACACGTCGTCAAGGTGCTGTGCTTCTACCATCCCGACGACGACGAGGCGCTGAAGCGCGAGCAGGAGGAAACGATGCTGCGTCTTGCCGATGCGGCACGGCGCAACAACCTCGAATTCCTGCTCGAGATCATCCCGTCGAAGGTCGGCCGCGTCGACGACGACACCACCGCCCGCGTGATCCAGCGCTTCTACGACATCGGCGTCTATCCCGACTGGTGGAAGCTCGAACCCATGACCTCGCAGCAGGCGTGGGCCAACGCCTGCGCGGCCATCGAACGCAACGACCCGCATACGCGCGGCATCGTCGTCCTCGGGCTGGAAGCGGAAGTCGACGCTCTCGAGGCATCGTTCCGGCAGGCGGCGCGGTTCCCGCTGGTGAAGGGCTTTGCGGTCGGGCGCTCGATCTTCGGCGCGGCGGCGCGGAAATGGCTCGCCGGCGAAATGGATGATGCCGCGGCGGTGGAAGAGATGGCTAGCATTTACGCTGATCTTTGCGCACGTTGGGATGCGGCATTGGCGGCGGCTGAAAGGGAGGCAGCATGACGACAATCAGGCTTACGGCAGCGCAGGCGATGGTTCGCTACCTCGCCGCGCAGAAGAACGAGGATGGCGATCCGCTGGTCCCCGGCTGCTGGGCGATCTTCGGCCACGGCAATGTCGCCGGCCTCGGCGAGGCGCTGCAGCAGGCCGGCGATGCCTTCCCAACCTGGCGCGCCCACAACGAGCAGGGCATGGCCCACGCGGCAATTGCTTTTGCCAAGGCAAAGAACCGCAGGCAGGCAATGGCCGTGACCACCTCGATCGGCCCCGGCGCACTGAACATGGTGACAGCGGCTGCCCTTGCCCACGTCAACCGCCTTCCGGTTCTGTTCATTCCGGGCGACGTCTTTGCCAACCGCGCGCCGGACCCGGTGTTGCAGCAGGTCGAGGATTTTGATGACGGCGTCGTCTCGGCCAATGACTGCTTCCGGCCAGTGAGCCGCTATTTCGACCGCATCACACGCCCCGAGCATCTGCTCACCGCCCTCCCCCGGGCAATGCTCACCCTTTCGGACCCCGCCCGCTGCGGCCCCGTCACCCTCTCCTTTTGCCAGGACGTGCAGGCGGAAGCCTACGATTGGCCGGAAACGTTCTTCAAGGAAAAGGTCTGGCGCCAGCGCCGCCCACGCGCCGATGCCGCCGAGCTCGCCCGCGCGGCCGAGCTGATCCGGAAAGCGAAGAAGCCAATCATTATCGCCGGTGGCGGTGTGCTCTATTCCGGGGCAACGGCGGAATTGAAGGCATTTGCTGAGAAGCACCAGATCCCCATTTCCGAGACCCAGGCGGGCAAGTCGTCCCTGCCCTGGAACCATCCCCTCAACTTCGGTTCTATCGGCGTGACCGGTTCCTCCGCGGCCAACGCCGTTGCTGCCGATGCCGATCTGGTGATCGGCATCGGCACGCGCTTCCAGGATTTTACCACTGGGTCGTGGGCGCTGTTCAAGAACCCGGACAAGAAGATCCTGGCCATCAACATCGAGCCTTATGATGCGCTCAAGCACGGCGCGATCAGCGTCGTTGGCGACGCGCGCACCGTGCTGGAAGAGCTTGAGCCGATGCTCGGCGATCATGCAGCGCCGGCGCCTGACGCATCGCTGCGCGACAAATGGCTGGACGCCGTCAATGCAGTGACCGCAGATCCTGGCAACAATGTTCTCCCTTCCGACGCGCATGTCATCGGCGCGGTACAGCGCTCGGTCGACGAAAACGCGATCGTTCTTTGCGCCTCGGGCGGCCTGCCGGGCGAGCTGCACAAGCTCTGGAGGCCCGTACGGCCCAACGGCTATCACCTCGAATACGGCTTCTCGACCATGGGATACGAGATCGCCGGCGGGATCGGCGCCAAGATGGCGCATCCCGACCGCGAGGTCGTGGTGATGGTCGGCGACGGCTCCTACATGATGATGAACTCGGAGCTCGCGACCTCCGTCATGCTCGGCCACAAGCTGATCGTGGTGCTGCTCGACAACCGCGGCTTCGGCTGCATCAACCGGCTGCAGATCTCGACCGGTGGCGAGAGCTTCAACAACCTCCTCGACACCGCGCGCCACGTCGTGCCGAGCGATATCGACTTCGTCGCGCACGCAGCCTCCATGGGTGCGATCGCCGAGAAGGCCGCGTCGATCTCAGAGCTGGAAGCAGCACTTGCCCGCGCGCGCACCTCGCCGCGCACCCACGTCATCGTCATCGACACCGACCCGATGAAGACAACAGAGGAAGGCGGCCACTGGTGGGACGTTGCGGTGCCGGAAGTCTCGGCCCGCGAGCAGGTCCGCGCTGCCCGCAAAAACTATGAAGCGGCGCTCGTCCGCCGCCTAGCAAACTAACCCGATCACGAAGGCAGTCATGATCCTCTACGGCACCAATCCCATCGCGTGGTCCAACGATGACGACCAGACGCTCGGCCAGCACATCTCCCTCGAAACCTGCCTGGCGCAGGCTGCCGAAATCGGCTTCGACGGTATCGAGAAGGGCCACAAGTTCCCGACCGAGCCGGCGGGGCTAAAGGCGGCGCTGGAGCCGCATGGCCTACGCTTCGTCTCGGGCTGGTATTCGCTCAACCTGCTGACGCGTTCGGTTGAGGAAGAGAAGCGCGCGATCCAGCCGCATCTCGACCTTCTCAAGGCGATGGGCTGCCCGGTCTGCATCGTCTGCGAATGCTCCAACGCCATCCACGGCAACGACGCGGTTCCGGTCAATGACCGGCCGAAGCTGACCGAGGAGCAGTGGCCGAAATTCGCGGCGGCTCTTGAGGAGATCGCACAGTACTGCGCCGACCAGGGCGTTACGCTCGTCTACCACCACCACATGGGCACGATTATCGAGGCCGAGGACGAGATCGACCGGCTGATGGAGCTGACCGGCCCGGCGACGCAGCTGCTGCTCGATACCGGCCATGCCTATTTCGGCGGCGGCGACCCGGAAGCCCTCGCAAAGCGTCACATGAGCCGCGTCTCGCACATCCATGCCAAGAACGTGCGCGCCGACGTGATGCGGCAGGTGCGCGAGGAACGTCTGAGCTTCCTTGAGGGTGTGCGTCGCGGCGTCTTCACCGTGCCCGGCGATCCGGCAGGCGCGGTGAACTTCGGGCCGGTTCTCAAGATCGCGGCCGAGCATGGCTATTCCGGCTGGCTGGTGATCGAGGCCGAGCAGGACCCGGACGTGCGCGATCCGGTCAAGTACCAGTCGATGGGCCTCAACGCGCTGAAGCAGATGGCGCGCGAGGCGGGCCTCGACCGCGGCTGACGGAACGGACGGCCCATGCGCATCCTCGAGACCGACCACCCGTTCTTCCGCCCCCTCTGGGTGCGGGTGGCAATCGTCGTCGTCGCCTTCGCCTGGGCCGCGTTCGAATTCTCGCATGGCGAGGGCGTATGGGCGCTCGTCTTCGGCGCGATCGGCTCCTACTGCGCCTGGGCGCTGCTCATCAGCTACAGAACACCTGAAGGGAAGGACGGACAGAATGGCTGATCTGCTGGTCAAGCCGCGCGGCACGCATGGCAAGGTTCACGACATCACGCCCGAGAGCGCGGGATGGAGCTATGTCGGCTTCGGGCTCTACCGGCTGCTGCCGGGCGAAACCGCAGCGGAAGCCGCGGGCCAGCGCGAAGTTATCCTCGTCCTCGTCGAGGGCAAGGCGCGGGTTTCTGCTGCTGGTCAGGATTTCGGCCTGCTTGGCGAGCGCATGAGCGTGTTCGAACGCCTCAAGCCGCATTGCGTCTACGTACCAAACGGCTCGCAGTGGCAGGCCGTTGCGGAGACCGAATGTACGCTCGCCGTCTGCTCCGCGCCCGGCAAGGGCGGTCATCCGGCCACCGTCATCACCGACATCGGCTTCGAGGAACGCGGCAAGGGCGCGAACACCCGCTACATCCATCCGATCGCGATGGAGGACACGGATGTCGCCGACAGCCTCCTCGTCACGGAAGTCTTCACCCCGGCCGGCAACTGGTCGTCCTACCCGCCGCACCGGCACGACGAGGACGATTTCCCAAACATGACCTATCTCGAGGAGACCTACTACCATCGCCTCAACCCGTCTCAGGGTTTTGGCTTCCAGCGGGTCTTCACGGAGGACGGCTCGCTCGACGAGACGATGGCGGTGTCGGACGGCGACGTGGTGCTGGTGCCGAAGGGCCACCATCCCTGCGGCGCGCCCTATGGCTACGACATGTACTACCTGAACGTCATGGCCGGCCCGCTGCGCAAGTGGCGCTTCAAGAACCATCCGGACCACGACTGGATCGTCCGCAGCGCCTAACCCTGCCCGTTTTCGCGCCAACCGCTAGCGGGGCCCGCGCCGGCGGCGGTTGCTGGCTCGCTTCTGACTAAGGATTGAGCAGGTCGCGCAATATTTGCTTAAGCATTAATCAGCAGCCTCCCGCGCTTTCGCCGCCGGATCTGGCACAATCCGTTCATTTGCGGGCGCTTCTCCCCCGAGTCCTCGGGTTGGCACGTTCATTGAATAGCATCCTCAGGCCGGCGCTGCAGTTGCGCGCCCGGCGATCGCAGTTTCAACGAATTCGCGCGGGGATTTCTGAGCCGAATGTACGCGGGTGCCTCATGCCTCGAGCCTGAAGGGGATTTTCCGTCATCCCCGGTTGCCGCCGCTCTGCCAAAAATGCAGAGGGCGCGCGGGCATTCGCGCATCTCCTTCAAGCGCCGCGACAAGATCTCGTGCCTCGACCGGCTGTTCCAGGAAGGCTGCGCCAAGATCCGCCTGCCGCGCATGCTGGATACCATTCCCGAGGCTGTACTGATCAACACGGCCGGCGGCCTAACCGGCGGCGACCACCTGACGACCGAAGTTTCGCTGCAGGCAGGCGCTCAAGCCGTCATGACCACGCAGGCCTGCGAGCGCATCTACCGATCGACAGGAAGCGACGCCGAGGTCCTGACGCGCGTCGAGCTGGCTAAGGGCGCACGGTTCGACTGGCTGCCGCAGGAGACGATCCTGTTCGACGGCGGGCGCCTGTCGCGCCGCTTCGAGGCCGATCTTGCCGAAGGCGCAGAACTTCTTGCCGTCGAAGCGCTCGTGCTCGGCCGCGAGGCCATGGGCGAGACAGTCACTTCCGGCCTGTTCCGCGACCGCTGGCGCATCCGCCAGAACGGGAAGCTCCTCTTCGCCGACGATCTGCGTCTTTCCGGTGACATTGCCGCACTGGCAGCAGAGCAGGCAGCGCTCGGCGGCAATCGCGCGATCGCCACGGTCCTGCTCGTCACCGAAGACGCCGACCAGCTTCTCGACCCACTGCGCGACGTGATCGGCGACGCAGGCGGTGCAAGCGCATGGGACGGCAAGCTCGTCGCCCGTCTTGCCGCGCCTGACAGCCTCACGTTGCGACGCTCCCTCATTCCCGCGCTCGCGGTTCTCCTGGGCGGAAGAGCCCTACCCAAAGTCTGGCAGATCTGAGTTTTCCATGAACCTGACCCCAAGAGAAAAAGACAAGCTCCTCATCGCAATGGCCGCCATCGTCGCGCGGCGCAGACTCGAGCGCGGCGTCAAGCTCAACCATCCGGAAGCAATCGCGCTCATCACCGACTTCGTCGTCGAGGGTGCGCGCGACGGCCGCTCCGTCGCCGATCTGATGGAGGAAGGCGCACACGTCATCACCCGCGACCAGGTGATGGAGGGCGTCGCCGAGATGATCCACGACGTCCAGGTCGAGGCCACCTTTCCCGATGGCGTCAAGCTGGTGACGGTCCATCAGCCTATTCGCTAACGCAGATTGAAACCGGAAGAATAAGCCATGAAGCGCATCGCACTCACCCTCGGAGCAGTCGCCGCGACCTCCGCCCCTGCCCTCGCCCACTTCGACCCTGTCGAGCACGGCTCCTTCACTGCAGGCTTCTCGCATCCGTTCTTCGGCGCAGATCATGTGCTTGCCATGGTCGCCGTCGGCCTGTGGGCCTCGATGCTCGGGGGCCGCGCGATCCTGACGGTCCCGGTGGCCTTCGTCGCCTGCATGGCCGCCGGCTTTGCCGCCTCGCTGATGGCGCTGCCGCTTCCCCTCGTCGAGCCGGTGATCCTGGCTTCCGTGATCGGTTTTGGCCTGCTGGCCATGGTTTCGCTGCGTGTCCCGGCTGCAGCGGCAGCTGCCATGGTCGGCTTCTTCGCCTTCTTCCACGGTCATGCACATGGTTCCGAGCTCGGTGCCGCCGGTGCGCTGACCTTCGGTCTTGGCTTTGCTGCCTCGACAGTCCTGCTCCATGCAGCAGGCATCGGCCTCGGCATCGCGCTCGGCAAGGCTGGCCGCGCCTCGTCTGGCAACATCCTTGCCCGCCTGCTCGGCGCCGCGACCGCCCTTGGCGGCGCATGGCTCGCGGTTGGAGCATGAACATGATCCCCGGCGAAATCATTCCGGCAAAAGGCGAGATCGTCCTCAACGAGGGCAAGGAGGCGATCACGCTGCGCGTCGCCAATCGCGGCGACCGCCCGGTGCAGGTCGGCTCGCACTACCATTTCTATGAAACCAACGAAGCACTCGACTTCGACCGTGAAGCAGCGCGCGGCATGCGCCTCGACATCGCCGCAGGCACGGCGATCCGGTTCGAGCCGGGCCAGGCACGCGAGGTGCGGCTCGTGCCGATCGGCGGCGCACGCCGCATCTTTGGCTTCAACAGTCGAGTGACAGGACAGCTCTGATGCCAGCGACGATTTCCCGTTCGGCCTATGCCGACATGTACGGCCCGACGGTCGGCGACCGCGTCCGCCTTGCCGACACCGACCTCATCATAGAGGTCGAGAAGGACTTCACCACCTATGGCGAGGAAGTGAAGTTCGGCGGCGGCAAGGTCATCCGCGACGGCATGGGCCAGAGCCAGGTGTCTCGCGCCGAAGGCGCTGTCGACACCGTCATCACCAACGCGCTGATCGTTGACCACTGGGGCATCGTCAAGGCCGACGTCGGGCTCAAGGACGGCCGCATCGTCGCCATCGGCAAAGCCGGCAACCCGGACACCCAGTCAGGCGTCAACATCATCATCGGCCCGGGCACCGAGGCGATTGCCGGCGAAGGCCGCATCCTGACCGCAGGCGGCATGGACGCGCACATCCACTTCATCTGCCCACAGCAGATCGAAGAAGCGCTGATGTCGGGCGTCACGACGATGCTCGGCGGCGGCACCGGCCCGGCTCACGGCACGCTGGCAACAACCTGCACGCCGGGGCCGTGGCACATCGCCCGCATGATCCAGTCGTTCGACGCCTTCCCGATGAACATCGGCCTTTCCGGCAAGGGCAACGCCTCGCGTCCCGAAGCGCTGATCGAGATGATCAAGGGCGGCGCCTGTGCGCTAAAGCTGCACGAGGACTGGGGCACGACCCCGGCCGCGATCGACTGCTGCCTGTCGGTGGCGGACGACTACGACGTGCAGGTGATGATCCATACCGACACGCTCAACGAAAGCGGCTTCGTCGAAAACACCGTCGCCGCCTTCAAGGGCCGCACCATCCACGCCTTCCACACCGAGGGCGCGGGCGGCGGTCACGCGCCGGACATCATCAAGGTCTGCGGCCTGCCGAACGTCATCCCGTCCTCGACCAACCCAACGCGGCCCTACACGCACAACACCATCGCCGAGCACCTCGACATGCTGATGGTCTGCCATCACCTGTCGCCGTCGATCCCTGAGGACATCGCGTTCGCCGAAAGCCGCATCCGCAAGGAAACGATCGCGGCTGAGGACATCCTGCACGACATGGGTGCGTTCTCGATCATCTCCTCCGACAGCCAGGCCATGGGCCGCGTCGGCGAGGTGCTGATCCGCACCTGGCAGACCGCGCACAAGATGAAGGTCCAGCGCGGACGTCTGCCGGAGGAAACCGGCGACAACGACAACTTCCGCGTCCGCCGCTACATCGCCAAGTACACGATCAATCCGGCCATCGCCCACGGCATGTCAGCACATATCGGCTCGGTCGAAGTCGGCAAGCGCGCCGACCTCGTGCTGTGGAACCCGGCCTTCTTCGGGGTGAAGCCGGACATGGTGCTGGTTGGCGGCACGATTGCGGCAGCTCCGATGGGCGACCCGAACGCCTCGATCCCGACACCGCAGCCGGTGCACTACCGGCAGATGTTCGGCGGGTTCGGCCGCGCACCGGCGGCCTCGTCCGTCACCTTCACCAGCCAGGCGGCGATAGACCTTGGCCTGCGGGAGAAGCTTGGCGTCGCCAAGGAAATGTTGGCGGTCGAGAACACCCGTGGCGGCATCTCGAAGGCGTCGATGATCCTCAACAACGCAACACCGCACATCGAGGTCGATCCCGAGACCTATGAGGTGCGGGCCGACGGCGAGCTGCTGACCTGCGAGCCGGCGACTGTGCTGCCGATGGCGCAGCGCTACTTCCTGTTCTGAAGGCAAGAGAGATGCTTCGCGCCCTATCCTACATCCGCAACGGGGAGGACCAGCGGCCCTCCTCGGCCACCATACGCCTCGCGCAGGACAAGCGGCACCTGCGCCGAAAGCGCATCACGCTCCACAGCGGCGAAGATGTCCTCGTCGACCTGCCCGAGCCAGTGCTCTTCGCCAACGGGGATCGCCTCGTCCTGGAAGACGGCCGACAGGTCGAGATCATCGCCGAGGAGGAAGAACTCTTTGAGGTGGTGCCGCGTGACGTGCTGCACCTTGCCGAGCTTGCCTGGCACCTCGGCAACCGCCACTTCCAGGCGCAGATCGAGATCGAGCCCCTGCGCATCCTGATCCGCCGCGATCACGTGCTGCGCGCGATGCTGGAAGGCCTGGGCGCGACGGTGCGCGAGACAGTCGCTCCGTTCCAGCCGGTGCATGGCGCCTATCACGGGCATGGTCACGCGCATGATGGTCATCACCATCATCACGATCATGAACACGAACACGGCCACAGCCACGATCACGGGCACGGCCATCACCACCATCATCATCATGACTGAGGCGCCGACATCAGCGCTGTTGCGGTTGATGACCTGGCTCTCGCCGGCCTTTCCGGTTGGCGCCTTTGCCTACAGCCACGGGCTGGAGCGGGCGATCGAGGAGCGCAAGGTGCGCGACCGCGTGTCACTCATCGGCTGGCTTCAGGTCCTGCTTGAGCATGGTTCGGCCTGGAATGATGCGGTGCTGCTGGCTGAGGCCTGGCGCGAGGTATCGACTTCCGGCGATTGCTCTGAAGTCGCCGAACTTGCCGAGGCACTGGCGGGCGCGCGCGAGCGCCACATGGAGACGATGCTGCAGGGCGAAGCCTTTGCTACTGCCATCACCGCATGGTCGGGCGAAGATGACCAGAGCGAACGCATTGCCTATCCGGTGGCAGTCGGTCAGGCTGCCGCGCGGCATGGCATTGAGCTGGAAGATGCGCTTGCCGCCTACCTCCACGCCTTCGCCTCCAACCTCATCCAAGCGTCCGTGCGCCTTGTGCCGCTCGGCCAGCGCGACGGCGTGAAGGCGACGGCGGCGCTTGAACCTGTCATTCGCGCGACTGCGGCGCGGGCGGCCGTGTCGACGCTGGACGACCTTGGTTCCTCCGCATTCATGTCCGACATCATGTCGATGCGGCACGAAGTTCAATATTCGAGGGTATTTCGATCATGAGTTCACTGAACGGGCCGCTGCGGGTCGGTATCGGCGGGCCGGTGGGAGCCGGCAAGACAACGCTCACCGAGATGCTCTGCAAGGCGATGCGTGACCGCTACTCGGTCGGCGTCGTCACCAACGACATCTTCACCAAGGAAGACGCGCTGATCCTCAACCGGCTGCAGGCGCTGCCGGAGGACCGCATCATCGGCGTTGAGACCGGCGGCTGCCCGCACACGGCAATCCGCGAGGACGCGTCGATCAACCTCGCTGCGGTCGCCGAGATGCGCCGCCGCTTCCCCGACATCGACGTTGTCTTCATCGAGTCTGGCGGCGACAACCTCGCCGCGACTTTCTCGCCCGACCTTGCCGACATAACCATCTACGTCATCGACGTCGCCGGCGGCGAGAAGATTCCGCGCAAGGGCGGCCCCGGCATCACCCGCTCGGACCTGCTCATCATCAACAAGATGGACCTTGCACCGCATGTCGGCGCGAACCTCGACGTGATGCGGGCGGATGCCGAGAAGCAGCGCGGCAGCGCGCCGTTCCTGTTCACGGATCTTCGCCGCCGCATCGGCGTCGACGAAATCATTGCCTTCCTTGAGGAGAATGGTGGCCTCAGCCCACGCCTAGCCGCGGAGTGACGCTCTTCCGGTTGGCAGGAAAACGCCTTCTTTTGACGTTTCTGCCAGGCTTTTCTGGCCCTAGACTTTCCGGGACCTGACGCCGGCGCCCACCCTCACGGGGGCGCTGCCTTGTTCCGGAAGGTCATCCCATGCGCAAATCCTACTTGTTGTGGGGCATACTCGGGCTGGTCGCGCTTGCCCTGGCGGGCTTTGGCGGCTGGCTGCTCACCTTGCCCAATCCAGTTTCCACTGCCGCACCGGACGTACCCCCGTCGGAAACTGAGGCGATGCTCGCGTCGCTGAAGCCGCCGAAACGTGAGCGGCCGCTCGTCGCGATCATCGGCATCAACGACGCCACCGAGACGACCGACTACATGATGCCGGCCGGCATCCTGCGCCGCGCGGACGTTGCCGACGTGGTGATGCTGGCGACAGACGCCGGTCCGGTGAAGCTTTACCCCGCCCTGACGGTCGAACCCGATGCGACGATTGCAGAATTCGACGCCGCACATCCCGAGGGAGCCGACTACGTCATCGTCCCGGCGATGAGTCGCGACGATGACCCGGCCGCACTCGAATGGATCAGGAGCCAGGCGGACAAGGGTGCGAACATCGTCGCCGTCTGCGCCGGTGCCAAGGTGCTGGCGGCGGCCGGGCTGCTCGAGGGAAAACGCGCCACCTCGCACTGGTACTATCTCGAACGGGTTCTGGAGCTCAGCCCGACGGCGATCTATGTGCCCGACCGGAGGATCGTTACCGACGGCAAGGTGACCACCACCACCGGCATCAGCGCATCGATGCCGATGATGCTGACGCTGATCGAAGCGATTGCCGGTCGTTACAAGGCGGAGGAGATCGCGCGCGATCTGGGCGTCGAAGCCTGGGACACCCGTCACGCCAGCGGCGCCTTCCGCATCACCCGGCCGTTTGCCACGACGGTACTGACAAATCGGCTCGCCTTCTGGCGCAACGAAGAGCTCGGCATTCGCCTCCAGCCGGGTATCGATGAAGTCTCCCTCGCTCTGATCGCCGACGCATGGTCGCGAACCTACCGCTCCAGCGTTTCAACCATCGCCGGGTCGTCTGAGCCGATCGAAAGCCTCAGCGGGCTTCGTCTGATCCCGGACCAGGCGGGTGCGGTGGTCGCTGCCGACCACATCGTCCCGACATTCCCGAACCGTCCGCCTGCGGTCGCGCTCGATGAAACGCTTGCGGCCATTGCCGCGCGCTATGGCGAGCGCACCACGGACGTCGTTGCCATGCAGCTCGAATACCCCCAGGCACAGGAGAACATGGACGCGCGTGGTGCGGGCACTAACTGACGGGCGAACGACGAGGTTGTTGGCATGCACAGGATCGTCCTGGTCACCTATCCCGGCTTCGAGCTTCTCGACGTGTCCGGACCCGCTTCCGTCTTCAATGGCGCGAACCGGGCGCTCGCGCGGCGCAACAAGCCGGCCGTCTACGAGATCAGGCTTATCTCAGCGACCGGTGGGACGGTCACGAGCAGCAGCGGCGTTGCGGTCGAGACGATGGCGGTTAGTGATCTCCTCCCCGCCGACGTCGACACGCTGCTGATTGCCGGTGCCGAGCGTGAGCCGCTGCTCGAAGCCGTCAGGAACGAGGCACTGAGGCGCGCGCTGCCCCGGCTCGTTCCGCAGACGAAGCGCTATGGCTCGGTCTGCACCGGGGGCTTTGTCCTTGCTGCGCTTGGCTTCCTCGACGGCAAACGGGTTGCCACTCACTGGGACTCCAGCGAGCCGCTGACGGCAGCCTTTCCCAACGTCAGCGTCGACTCCGACGCGCTCTATGTCGTCGACGGCGAGGTATGGACCTCGGCAGGTGTCACCACCGGCATCGACATGGCGCTGGCAATGGTGGCACAGGACATCGACTCCACGATTGCCAGCGAGGTGGCGAAACGGCTGGTGCTCTATGCGCGGCGGCCGGGCTACCAGTCGCAGTTCAGCCCGGTCCTGCAGGCGCAGGTGAAGGGCGATAGTCCCTTCGCCGAGCTGATCGAGTGGATCCAGGAAAACCTCGGCGCGCAACTCGATGTCCCGATCCTCGCTGAACGCGCGGGCATGACGGAGCGCACCTTTCACCGCAAATTCGTCGCCTCGACCGGCGAGACCCCTGCCCGCTTCGTCGAGATCGCCCGGCTGGATGCCGCGCGCATGCTCTTGTCACGCGGCCTGTCGCTCAAGTCGGTCGCGGCGCAGGTCGGGCTCTACCCGCCGGCGCGACTCACCGAGGCGTTCGAGCGGCGCTTCGGCATCGCCCCGCGCCTGTTCCGCGACATGCATGCCGAACTCTAGGACGCGTTGTATCTCGGCTCGTAGAACAGGATGACGGCACCCGTCTTCAACGGCCGCGTTTCCTTGAGCCGCATGCGCAGCTGGCCCTCAAAGGGCTTGAACAGCGGGTTGCCCTTGCCGAGCACGACCGGCGCGAGGCAGAGGCGGTATTCATCGACCAGCTTGTGCCGCAGAAGCTGCGCCACCAGCTCGGCGCTGCCGAACGCGTAAATGTTCTTGCCGGGCTCTGCCTTCAGCTTCCTGATCGCTTCGGGCATGTCTGCGTCGAGGACGCGGCTGTTGTTCCAGTCCGCGTCCTTGAGGGTTCGCGAGACGACGATTTTCTCGATGGAGTTCATGAAGTCAGCGATCTCGCCTGTGGCCTTCGTCCAGTGCGCGGCCATCCCCTCATAGGTGACACGCCCGAACAGCAGCACGCCGGCGTCGTTCAGCTGTTCGAGGCTGAATGCTTCGAGATCTTCACCCCATGCCGTCTCGTGCATGGAGAGGTCCCACTTGTCGAAACCTTCGAAGGAACCGTCGAGGGACATCAGGTTCCAGACAATGAGTCTGCGCATGCACGTTCCTCCCGCGCTTGGCCAGGTTCAGGGGGTGATCCTATGGAGCGTAGGCGCGCGATGCAAACCGGCATGCGCCGGGAGCCCGCCACTGGCAGGCTCCCGGGCAAGATTGTCGCCTATTCCGCCGGCTGGGCGATTGCCGGGGCAGCCGGTTCCTTTTGTGCCAGCTCTTCGGCCTTCGGCACCGACAGCCACACGGCGAGCAGGAAGCCGGACGCGCCACCGAGCAGCTTGCCGAGCATCAGCGGCAGGATGATCGTCGGCTGGAAGTTGGCCGAGAAGGCAAGATGGTCGCCGAAGGTGAAGGCGGCGCAGACGGCAAAGGCGATTGCCAGCACCTTGTCCTTCGGGCGCATGCGGCCGACGAGACGGTACATGGCAAGGATGTTGGCGCTCGCCGCGAGCAGGCCCGCCGCACCTTCCGGCTCGACGCCGATGCGTGAGCCCAGGGCCTTCATCGGGCCATCGAGATACTTCGTCAGCAGGTAGACCATCGGGAACGCGCCCGCGAGCATGATACCGATGTAGCCGGCGATCTCCAGCGCGCGGAACTGGTCCGCCTCGTCCGCAATGATGGGATCGAAGCCCCACGAGCCGAAGACCGCCGAGAAGAAGCCGGTGAAGTACTCGACGATGGAAGCTACCAGCACCAGGGTGATGCCCGCATACATGATGCGGCCGAACCACAGGAAGCCCTTGATCATCGCGTCCGGCACGAAGCGAAGGCCAAGAGCGATGGCAACGCAGAAGACGATCAGCGGGAAGAGATTGCGCAGGATCTCGCCGATGCCCATCGTCACTGCATGGGTGGCTTCTGCCGTCGTTGACACTTCCGGACGGATCTCGAGGCCGGATAGCGAGATCAGCGCCGAGGCGATGAAGACGCCGATCGGCACACTGAGAATGCCGGACATGATGCCGAGCGCCATGTACTTGTGGTCCGCCTTGTCGAGCATGGCGAGACCGACCGGGATAGAAAAGATGATGGTCGCGCCCGACATGAACGACACGATCGCCGCGACGAGCCACGCGTCACGCGAGCCGGCCAGCGCATCGGCGAGCTGGTAGCCGCCCATGTCGCCGGCGATCAGCGTGGTCGCGGCGATCGCGGGGTCCGCGCCGACCAGGCCGAACAGCGGGCCAACCGCAATGCGGATGAACTCGGAAAGGTAGGGGATCGAGGCCATGATGCCTGCGACGGGGATGAAGATCGGACCGATCGAATGCAGTCCCTCGATGAATTCCTTGCCGAGCCCCTTTTCGGGGTCACGGATCGACGCGATTGCGCCTGCGACGGCGCATATCATGATGATGTAGATGATGTAGGTACCGATAGACGCCATTTTCCGGCCTCCCATTGGCGCGCTTCATGCGCGCGGCTTCCCCTCTCCGCCGTCCGGCAGGTTCCCCTCTGCCGTCAGCGGCACTTCATGCCGCCCCATCGATTGCCGTCAGGCTTTGACGCGTTCTCCCTTCGGATCATAGAGCGGCTCCAGATGGATCGTTGCGTCGACGACCTCGTTGGCGACGACCAGCTGGTATTTCCCGGCCTTCAGGAAGGCCTCATCGACACCTTCGGCGTTGCGCACGTAACCAAGCCCGATCGGCTTGCCGACCGTGTAGCCATAGCCGCCGCTGGTGAGGTAGCCGACCGGCTCGCCGTTGCGCAGAATCGTCTCGCGGCCGAGCAGCACGACGTCCGGATCGATCGTCGTGAAGGTGGCGAGCTGCTTCGGTAGCGGCTGTGACGATGCTGCCTCGACTGCCTCGCGGCCAACGAAGGGCGTGTTGCGCTTGAGCTTGACGGCCCAGCCAAGGCCTGCCTCGAACGGATTGTCGTTCGGCGTGATGTCAGAACCCCAGGCGCGATAGCCCTTTTCAAGGCGCAGCGACTCGATCGCGCGGTAACCGACCGGTCGGATGTCGTGCGGCTTGCCGGCCTGCATCAGCGCGTCGAATACGTCGCCGGTGCCTGCGAGCGGTACGTGCAGCTCCCAGCCGAGTTCGCCGACGTAGGTCACACGCAGCGCGCGCACCTTGTGCCCCGCGACTTCGATCTCGCGCACATGGCCGAACGGGAACGCCTCGTTCGATACATCCGCATCCGTCACGGCCGCGAGCACATCGCGCGACCTCGGCCCCATCAGCGACAGAGTGCCGAACTCTTCGGTGACGTCTTCGATCGTGGCATTCGCACCCTGCGGCAGATGGTCCCTGATCCAGGCAAAGTCATGCGTGCGCGAGCCGGTGCCCGTGACGATGTAGAACCTGTCTTCGGTAAGGCGCGCGACGGTCAAATCGCATTCGATCCCGCCGCGGCTGTTGAGGATCTGTGTGTAGGTGAGCCGCCCCACCGGCTTGGCGACGAAGTTGGAGCAGACATATTCCAGCGCGGTGGCCGCATCCGAGCCACTCACCTCATACTTCGCGAACGACGACTGGTCGAAGACGCCAACCTTTTCGCGGACGTGAACGTGCTCGATGCCGACGTGCTCGAACCAGTTCTGCCGCCCCATCGAATAGATGTCGCGCGGCTCCATACCTTCAGGCGCGAACCAGTTCGGCCTCTCCCAGCCCAGTTTGGAACCGAACACGGCGCGATACCCCTTGAGGCGCTCATAGAGCGGCGAGACGATGCGCGGGCGCCCGCTCTCGTACTCCTCGTGCGGGAAGGCGACGGTGTAGTGCTTGCCGTAGGCCTCAAGGGTACGCTCCTCGACCCATTTGCGGTCGCGGTGAAGGCCTGAGAAGCGGCGGATGTCGACGACCCAGAGGTCGAGCGGAGCCTCACCGCGCACCACCCACTCGGCCAGCACCCAGCCGGCGCCTCCGCCTGAGGCGATGCCGAAGGCGTTGAAGCCGGCACCAACGAACATGTTGGCGCATTCGGGCGCGAGGCCGAGGATGAAATTGCCGTCCGGCGTGAAGCTTTCGGGGCCGTTGATCATCTGCTTGACGCCAACGGTTTCGAGAGCCGGCACACGGGCGATCGCCTGCGTCAGATGCTGCTCGAAATGATCGTAGTCGTCATCGAACAGTTGGAACTCCCACTCGTCGGGCACGTCGCCATTTGGCAGACCCGTCGCCCAGGACTGAGGGTTCGGCTCGTAGCCGCCCATGACGAGGCCACCGACTTCTTCCTTGAAGTAGGTCCGCCGGTCGGGGTCGCGAATGGTCGGGGCGTCCGACGAGAGGCCCTCGATCTTCTCGGTGACGATGTACTGGTGCTTCACAGGGTGCAGCGGCACGCTGACACCGGCCATCGCGCCGATCTGCCGCGCCCACTGGCCGCCGCAGTTGACCACCTTCTCGCAGTTGATGCGCCCCTGATTGGTCTCGACGGCGGTGATGCGGTTGCCGTCCATGACGAAGCCGGTGACGCGCACCTTCTCGAACAGCTTCGCGCCGTGCATCCGCGCCCCCTTGGCGAGCGACTGAGTGATGTCGGAGGGGCTCGCCTGACCGTCAGTGGGCAGCCACGATGCGCCGATCAGGTCGGACGTCTCCATCAGCGGCCACATGCGCTTCACCTCCTCAGGACTGATGAGGTGCATCTCCATGCCGAAGGAGCGCGCGGTGGTGGCAAGGCGGCGAAACTCGGTCCAGCGGTCGGGTGTGGTCGCCAGCCGCAGGCAGCCGGTCATCTTCCAGCCGGTCTCGAGGCCGGTTTCCTCATGCAGGCGCTTGTAGAGGTCGACCGAATATTTCAGGACGCGGGTGATCGACGCCGACGAGCGCAGCTGGCCGACGAGACCCGCAGCATGCCAGGTCGAACCTGAGGTGATCTGTCCCTGCTCAAGCAGGACGACATCAGCCTTGTGGTCGCGTGCCAGATGGTAGGCGGCCGAGCAGCCAATGATGCCGCCCCCGATGACGACGATCTCTGCGTGGGAAGGAAGGGTCTGACTCATCGACGGGCACATCCATGTCTCGTGCGGTATTCATCCAGCGCCGCCTCAAGACGGTGCAGGTTCATCTCGGTGTAGGCGACGTAGTCGGTGCCGGGCGCGTTGAGGTAAAGCTCCGATACCATACTCCACATCGCCTCGCGCAGCAGCGACGCGCACTGCATTGCTGCCAGCGAGCGCCGCAGGCCCTCATCCGGCGGGCGGCCGAAATAGACTTCCAGCAGCTCCTCCGACTCCTCGGCGGAGAACCCGGCATTGGAAGACAGCCCGGCAAGATCGAACATCGCCGTCGAGAAGCCGGCATATTCGAAGTCGATCAGCCAGAGCCGGTCGCCGTCATCCAGAAAATTGGCAGGCAGAAGGTCGTTGTGACCGAAGACGATCGGCAGCGGCACCTGCGCGGCCTCGAGATCGTCGGCGAGTTCGAGATAGTCCGGCAGCTTCTCGATCATGCGGCTGCCGCCTTCGCGCAGCGTTCGCGCATAATCGCGGATCACATGGAACGGCCAGAACATGAAGCCGGGGCCGGAAACGTGATGCGGCATTTCATGATGGAACGCCCGCACCGTCTCGGCAATGCGGCTGATATTGGCGCGCACGTCCACATCCTTGTAGGTGCGCGCTTCGAGATAGCGGGACACCATGATGCCGGGTTCGGCGTATTCGACCGGCGGCGCAAATGACGCCCGTTCGGCGGCGCGCGCCGTCATCAGCTCGCGATCGCGCAGCACATGGTGGAACGGATAATCCTCGCCGAGACGGACAACATGGCCGCCGTTGCGGTCCTGCACCAGCCAGCTCTCGTTGCTGATGCCGCCCAGCAGCGGACTTATCTCGATCGGACCGTTCCAGATCGGCAATGCCTTGATCTGGGCCTCACGTTCCGTCCCGATTTCGCGGAGCTGATGCGCCATCCAACCTCCCGCAGTCTGACACTTCATCCACAAACAGGATTGATCCGGCTTTACGTAGAGTCAACTGGAATTGTGGATTTTTGACCGTTCTTGCGTGTAGACTCTTCCGAAACAGGCACAAACAGTCATTCTGCAGGCGCACCGAATGAGCTTCACCGACTACTCCCCCCGCCACGGCCGCATCCTCACTGTCCTGCGTGAGCAGGGCACGATCGCCGTCAACGATCTGGCTCAGATGCTGGACGTGTCGGCCGAGACGGTGCGGCGTGACATCAAGACGCTCGCCTCGCGCGGCGATATCGTGCGCATGCACGGCGCAATCGGCTTGCCGTCGGTGGTGAGCGAGGCGCCCTTCGAGCGCCGCATGCGCGAGAACCGTGAGGCGAAGGAAGCAATCGCAAGAGTCGCGGCCTCGACCATTAGAGACGGCGAGTCGATCATGCTCGACACTGGCACGACGACGAGCCTGCTGGCGCGTGCCCTGCTTGACCATCGTCGCCTCACCGTGGTGACGAACTCGTCGGACATCGCCCGCACGCTCGCCACGGTCAACGGAAACAAGGTCTACATGGCGGGCGGCGAGTTGCGCAGCGACAGCGGCGCGGCCCTTGGCTATTCGGCCATTGAGTTCATCAGCCGCTTTAGCGTCGACCACGCGATCATCTCCGCAGGTGCCGTCAATGCCGCGAACGGCGTGGCAGACTACGACCTTGAGGAGGCCCAGTTCGGACAGGCGGTGCTCACCCGCGGCCGACGGCGGCTGGTGGTGACCGACGCTTCGAAGTTCGGACAGAAGGGCCTGGTGCGCGTATGCGGCTTTGCTGATTTCGACGAGCTGATCTCGAACCGGATGCCGCCACAGGAGCTTGCGGATGCGCTGGCCGCGGCCGAAGTGCGCATTTCGATCAGCCAATGAGACCCGCGGATTGGAGTGAGCTGCTCAGGCGACCTTGCTCGCTTGACGAAACCATTCGATCGTTTGCGGCAAACCTTCTTCCAGCGGCACGCGCGGTTTCCAGCCGAGCAGGGTCCTCGCCTGGCTGATGTCCGGCCTGCGCATGCGCGGATCGTCCTGCGGCAGCGGCTTGTGTAAGACCGGGACGGAGCGGCCGGTGAGTTGTGTCACCAGTTCGGCAAGCTGATTGATGGTGAACTCGCCGGGATTGCCGAGATTGACGGGCGCGCGCGGGTTGGGCTCGACCCTGAGCAGCCGGATCATGCCGTCGATCAGGTCGGAAACGAAGCAGAACGAGCGGGTCTGCTCACCATCGCCATAAATCGTCAGCGGCTCCCCGTTCAGCGCCTGGTTGACGAGGTTCGAGACGATGCGTCCGTCGTCTGGCTGCATGCGCGGCCCGTAGGTGTTGAAGATGCGCACGACACGCACATCGGCGCGGCGAAGCCGGAGAAAGTCAAAGCACAGGGCCTCAGCAGCGCGCTTGCCCTCGTCATAGCAGGCGCGCGGGCCGGTGCAGTTGACGTTGCCGAGATAGTCTTCTGTCTGCGGATGAACGGCCGGATCACCATAGATCTCGCTGGTCGATGCCTGCAGGAAACGGGCCCGGTGTTTCTCAGCGAGTTTCAGCAGATTGTGCGTTCCGACAACGCTTGTCATCAGCGTGTGCACAGGATCGGCCTGATACCGGGGTGGTGAGGCGGCGCAGGCGAGATTGACCACCTCGTCGAGCGGCTCGTCGACCTCGAGTTCGTTACAGATATCGTGCCGGATCAGCCGGAAGCGAGGGTGGTTGGCGAAGCTGATTATGTTGTTGCGCGAGCCGGTGAGAAAACTGTCGACGCAGATGATGCGGTCTCCCTGCGCGAGCAGCGTCTCACAGAAATGCGAGCCCAGAAATCCGGCGCCGCCGGCAAGAAGCACCGTTCGTGGGCGCTGATCTGCAAAAGTCATGGATTTTCCCGGAGCTGGCGTTCGACATGATGTTCCTGCCGCCCAATCATGTCCTGCCCGGATTGTTCCCTTTCAACGCCGGGCGCTTTGATCTGCGGCTTCTCATGCTGCGTTCCGCCGGGTTCGGGATAGATCATCCGCGCGCCACGATCGTAGGTCAGGTACCGCCACAGCCAGCTCATCGAGACGGACAGGCGGTGCTGGAAGCCGACCAGCAGGTATACGTGGACGATAGCCCATAGCAGCCACGCGAACCAGCCGCGCAACTTGAGCTTGCCACGCTCGAAGACGGCGGCGTGACGACCGATGATCGCGGTGTTGCCGCGGCTGTTATAGCGGAATGGCGGAATCTGCTCGCCATCTGCAAGATACCCCGGCAGGTGCTTTCCCAGATGCGCGCCCTGCTGCTTGGCGACCTGCGCGAGTCCTGGAAGTGGCTGGCCGTTCTCGTCCTCGAGATGAGCGAGATCGCCCAGGACAAAGATCTCCGGATGCCCATCGATGGTGAGGTCCGGCCGCACGATGACGCGCCCGCCCCGGTCGAGCGGGACGTCGAGCAGCTTGCCTAGCGGTGAGGAGCCAACCCCCGCCGCCCACAGCGCGAGGCCGCAGGGCAGCACCTCGTCGCCCAGCACCACGTGATCGGCCGCGATATGCTGGACGCGCGTGTTGGTGCGCACATTGACTCCGAGCCGCAGCAGCCGCTCCAGCGCGTATTCCGACAGCGACGGATCGAAAGCAGCGAGCAGCCTCGGCCCGCCTTCCGCTAGCACAATCCGGGCCTCCTTCGGAGAGATCTTTCGGAAATCGTCGGCCAGCGTATAGCGCGACAGCTCCGCAATTGATCCCGCCATCTCCACGCCGGTCGGCCCGCCGCCAATGACGACGAAGGTCATCAGCCGGCGCCGTTCGTCTGGATCCGCCGTCTGCTCGGCGCGCTCAAACGACAAGAGCAGCCGGGAGCGGATCAGCCGGGCGTCCTCGATCGTCTTGAGGCCCGGCGCATGCTCAGCCCAGGCGTCATTGCCGAAGTAGAAGGGAATGCTGCCGCTCGCCAGGATAAGATGCGAATAGGAGACAGAGCGCCCGTCTGCGAGATGAACCCGGTGAGCGTCCTTGTCGATGCCCGTGACTTCGGCATAGACCACCTGGACTGAGGGGTAGTTGCGCAGGATCTTGCGCACCGGTTCAGCAACATCCGGCGCCGACAGCGCCGCGGTTGCGACCTGATAAAGCAGCGGCTGGAACAGGTGGTGGTTGTTGCGGTCTATCAGCACCACGCGCACGCCGGCGCGTCCCAGATGCTTCGCCGCCTCCAGCCCGCCAAAGCCCGCGCCCACGATAACGACGCAGGTCAGGTCGTTCGAAAGAATGCTGACTTTGCCTTCGTTCATCGCCCCTACCGCTTTCGTGGGAATACGATCCAGCCGCGCTTGCGCGTCGCCAGGCTACGCCTTGTGATGACGGAAGCGCCGAGGCCGCAGATGGTTCCCCGCGACGGACGTTGCGCCAGCTGAAGCGCGTTCGCAGGGGCCTCACACTGTCAAGACGACGTTTGACAGTGGCATGAATATCCTGCAGCATTTCCGTACGCTTATAAAAGAAGCGGCAGACGTGGAGGCGTCTGACACCGGAGGAGAACGCTCATGACTCGAGTCAAAGTCGTCGCGGCTTACCTTGCCGCAGGCGCATCAATTTTCTCGTTCAGCGCCAGGGCTGAAGGCGACCTCAACCTGATCTGCTCTGCCGACGTGGTAATCTGCGAATTGCTGCAGGAAACCTTCCAGAAGGAGACCGGCATCTCGGTCAACATGGTGCGCCTGTCGTCGGGCGAAACCTATGCGAAGGTGCGCGCCGAGGCGCGCAACCCGAAGACCGACATCTGGTGGGGCGGCACCGGCGATCCACACCTGCAGGCGGCGTCCGAGGACCTGACCGTCGAGTACAAGTCGCCCATGCTCTCCGAGCTGCATGACTGGGCGGTGAAGCAGGCCGAGAGCGCTGGCTACAAGACCATCGGCGTCTATGCCGGTGCCCTTGGTTGGGGCTACAACACCGAGATCCTCGGCAAGAAGAACATCAAGGAACCGGCCTGCTGGGCCGATCTGCTCGCGCCCGAACTTAAGGGCGAGATCCAGATGGCGAACCCGAACTCGTCGGGCACCGCCTACACGGCGCTCGCCTCGCTCGTTCAGATCATGGGCGAGGACCCGGCCTTCGACTATCTGAAGAAGCTGAACGAGAACATCTCGCAGTACACCAAGTCGGGCTCGGCGCCCGTGAAGGCAGCCGGGCGCGGCGAGACCGCGCTCGGCATCGTCTTCCTGCATGACGCGGTTGCGCAGACGGTGGAAGGCTTCCCGGTCAAGTCAGTCGCGCCTTGTGAAGGCACCGGCTACGAGATCGGCTCGATGTCGATCATCAAGGACGCGCGCAACATGGACAACGCCAAGAAGTGGTACGACTGGGCGTTGAAGCCGGAAACGCAGTCGCTGATGAGGGAGGCAAAGTCCTTCCAGCTGCCGTCCAACAAGAACGCCGAGGTTCCGAAGGAAGCCCCGCGCTTCGAGGACATCAAGCTGATCGACTACGACTTCGTCACCTACGGCGATCCGGAAAAGCGCAAGTCATTGCTCGAGCGCTGGGACCGTGAAATCGGCGCAAGCGCGAACTGACCGAACGGTCAGGGCAGAGGCAGCCGGAGCCTCCGGCTGCCTTTCTCCCCCATGACTTGAACCGTGCGACAGGGATCTGATGGGAAAGAGCAATCGCCGATTGGACTGGTGTTTTGCGGCCGGCATTATCGCGCTGCTGCTCCTGCCCTGGTACAGGATCGAGCGAGGCGGCTTCTTCGGCTTTTCGTGGCTCGGCAACTTCCCCCGCGGCTCGAACGAGGCGCCGGGCCTGCTGCAGGCCACCATGCACGGCCGCTGGTGGCTTTGGGTCGCGATTGCCCTGTTTGCCGTCGCCATCCTCATCCGCGTTGCGTCTCCTCAGTCAGAACGGCGCGGCTCCTGGCTTGCGCTGATCGGCGGGCTTGGACTAGGCTTCCTCGCGCTGCAGGGACTTGCCATTGGCTTTGCCGGCTGGACCTGGATGATCTCTGAAAACACCCTGGGCCCGCTTTCAACGGGCCAGCCCGCGATGGGCGCCGGCGCCATCACCCTGTCCATCATCTTCACGCTGATCTTCTCGTTCGGCATGGCCGAGCGCGGTGCGCTCAAGGGCGACACCTTCGTCGTCGGCGCCATCAGCCTGCTGGTGCTGCTGGTCTCGGTTTTCGTATTCTACCCGCTGATCAGCATGTTCATCGGCGCGTTCCAGGACTTCGACGGCTCGTTCAAGCCGGACGGCTTCCTGCGCAACATTGTCGACCCGTCGATCTGGAGCCTCAACTGCGTCATCGACGCCGGGCGTTGCGGCATTGCCTGGCGCACCTTCTTCCTCGCGATCATCACCGCGTTGGGCTCGACCATCCTCGGCCTCGCTTTTGCGCTGGTCGCGACCCGAACCGGCTTCCGCTTCAAGAAGGGGCTGCGGCTTCTCACGATCCTTCCGATCATCACCCCGCCTTTCGTCATAGGCCTTGCGCTGATCCTGCTGTTCGGCCGCGCCGGCGTCGTTACGCTCACCCTGTCGAACCTCTTCGGCATCGAGCCGGGCCGCTGGCTCTACGGGCTGACCGGCATCTGGATCGCGCAGGTGCTGTCCTTCACGCCCATTTCGTTCCTCGTGCTGATCGGCGTCGTCGAGGGCGTCAGCCCATCGATGGAAGAAGCCTCGCAGACGTTGCGCGCCAACCGCTGGCGTACCTTCTGGCACGTCTCACTCCCGCTGATGAAGCCCGGCCTCGCTAACGCCTTCCTGATCGGCTTCATCGAAAGCATGGCTGATTTCGGCAACCCGCTGGTGCTGGGCGGCAGCCACGGCGTGCTTTCGACCGAAATCTTCTTCGCCGTCGTCGGTTCGCAAAACGACCCTTCGCGCGCCGCGGTGCTGGCGATTGTGCTGCTCTGCTTCACGCTCTCGGCCTTTCTTGCCCAGCGCCTCTGGCTCGGGCGCAAGAACTTCGCCACCGTCACCGGCAAGGGCGACAGCGGCAACCATGCCGCCCTCCCCCGCTCGATCAACATCGGCGTGCATGCGCTGGTGATTCCCTGGGCGATCTTCACCCTCGTCGTCTACGGTATGATCGTCGCCGGCGGCTTCATGAAGACCTGGGGCCTCGACAACAGCTTTACCCTTGAGCACTACATCCGCGCCTTTTCCATCGCCTTCACCGACAACGGCATCGTCTGGACTGGCGTCGCCTGGAACTCGTTCTGGACGACGATGAAGATCGCGCTCGCCTCGGCACCGCTTACTGCCGCCGTCGGCCTGCTCACCGCCTATCTGATCGTGCGCCAGCGCTTTGCAGGGCGCGAACTGTTCGAGTTCGCACTGATGATGAGCTTCGCCATTCCCGGCACCGTCATCGGCATCAGCTACATCATGGCCTTCAACCTGCCGCCGCTGGAGATGACCGGCACGGCGGCGATCCTGATCGCCTGCTTCGTCTTCCGCAACATGCCGGTCGGCGTGCGCGGCGGCGTGGCGGCCATGAAGCAGCTCGACCAGAGCCTCGACGAGGCCTCGCTGACGCTGCGCGCCAACAGCTTCCGCACCATCCGCAAGGTGATCCTGCCGCTCCTGCGCCCAGCCATCACTGCCGCGCTGGTCTATTCCTTCGTCCGCGCCATTACCTCGATCAGCGCGGTGATCTTCCTCGTCAGCGCCGAATACAACATGGCGACCTCCTATATCGTCGGCCTCGTCGAGAACGGCGAATACGGTGTGGCCATCGCCTATTCCTCTGCGTTGATCGTGGTGATGATCCTCATCATCGCGTGCTTCCAGCTGCTGGTCGGCGAGCGACGCCTGCGCCGCCGTCCCGAACAGGCAGGCGCCGTGCTGCCCGTACCCGTTCCCGAGGAGAAAGCCGCATGAGTTCGACAGGATCGGTCGTCTTCCAGAATGTCCGCAAGGTCTTTGGCTCGTTCACGGCCATCCACGACCTGTCGCTGACGATTGAGCCGGGCACACTGGTTACGCTGCTAGGCCCCTCCGGATGCGGCAAGACGACGACGCTGCGCATGCTCGCGGGCCTCGAGCACCCAACCTCCGGCCGCATCCTGATCGGCGGCAAGGACGTTACGAAACTGCCCGCTAACGAGCGCGACGTGTCTATGGTGTTCCAGTCCTATGCGCTGTTTCCGCATATGACTGCGGCGCAGAACGTTGCCTACGGCCTCGCTTCATCTGGGCTCAAGCCGAAGGAAGCGGTCGAAAAGGCCGAGGAAGGGCTGCGGCTCGTGGGCCTCGCCGGCCTTGGCGATCGCCTGCCATCCGAACTCTCGGGCGGCCAGCAGCAGCGCGTCGCGGTCGCCCGCGCGCTCGTGCTCGAGCCGCAGGTGCTGCTCCTCGACGAGCCGCTCTCCAATCTCGACGCGCGCCTCCGCCGGCGGGTGCGCACCGAGATCCGCGACCTGCAACAGCGGCTCGGCTTCACCGCCGTCTACGTCACCCATGACCAGGACGAGGCGCTCGCCGTCTCCGACCGCATCATCGTCATGAAGGACGGGCGCATTGCGCAAGAGGGTGCGCCGCGCGAGCTCTATGAAGCGCCAGCATCCTCCTTCATCGCCGACTTCATGGGCGAGGCGAACGTCATGCCCTGCGATGTCGTCGGCTTCGAGGGCGACCAGGCGATGATCCGGCTGGGCGCGCTCACCCATCGCGTGCCGCGCCGCAACGTCTCGCAGCCGGGAGCGGCCAAGCTCGCCGTGCGGCCTAATGCGATCGTACTCGAGCCTGCCGACAAAGCGCCGTTCGGCGGCGTCGTCACCCACTCCGCCTATCTCGGCGACCATGTCGAATACGAGGTCGAAACCGACGCCGGCCGGCTGTTCGTCATCGATCCTGCCGTCGAGCGCATGCTGCCCGCGACGACTCCGGTAGCAATCGCCTTTCGCAATCGCGGAATTGCGATCATAACAAGCTGAGAATTCTTGCCCCCAACGAAGACCCGCCAGACCCGAGGATTTGCATGAGCACCGAAGACCTCGCCTCCTATGAGGACAGGCAGAGATTTGCCGAAGCCGTAGCGCGCGAAGCCGGACGGCTGGCCTTCGACTATTTCAACCGCCGCAGCACCCTCGTCATCGAGATGAAGCGCGACCCGCAGGACGTCGTCTCGATTGCCGACCGCAATGTCGAGACGCTGATCCGCGAGAAGATCGGCGAGCGCTTTCCGGGCGACGGCATCCTTGGCGAGGAATATGGCCTCGCCGATGCGACTTCCGGCTTTACCTGGGTGATCGACCCGATCGACGGCACCAGCCCGTTCGTCAACGGCATGCCGACCTGGTGCGTCTCGATCGCGCTTCTCCATCGCGGCGAGCCGGTGGTCGGCGTCATCTATGCGCCATGCCAGGACGAGCTCTTTTCGGCAGCGCTTGGCCGCGGCGCGTCGATGAACGGCACGCCGCTCTCGCTCGACGCCACCCGGACGATCCGCAACGCGGTCACGGGCATCGGCGCCAACCACTATGTTGCGCCGCAGGTCGTAGCAAAGGTAGTCGAGGACCTGCTTGGCGCGGGCGGCACCTTCATCCGCAACGGCTCCGGCGCGCTGATGCTCGCCTATGTCGCCGCAGGCCGTCTCGTCGGCTACTACGAGCCCTACATGCATGCCTGGGACTGCCTTGCCGGCTATTGCCTCGTGCGCGAAGCGGGCGGCTGGTTCCTCCCCTTCCCGGTCGAAGGCGAATCCCTCACCAAGGGTGCCCCGGTGCTGGCGGCAGCTCCCGGTGCGATCGATGACCTCCGGGCAATAGCCGGGCACTAGTTACCCCGGAAGATATGTCAGCCGGATCACCCCCTCGCCGATCTGCACGAAATCGGCGAGCCGCAGGCGGGGGCGTGCGCGCAAAAACCGGGACGGAGCGGCCCCTCAGCCTTGAGATTGATCGCTACTTGTCCTCAAAGCCGGTCAGCACGCCGACGGCGTTGATGCCGATCTCCTCGACCGCATAACCGCCTTCCATGACGAACAGCGTCGGCAGGCCAAGCTTTGCAATGCGGCGGCCGATCAGCGGATAGTCGCTGCTCTTCAGCTTGAACTGGCTGATCGGGTCCTTCTCGAAGGTGTCGACGCCCAGCGAGACAACCACGACGTCGGGCGCGAAGTCGGCAAGCTTGCGGCAGGCATTGTCGAGTGCGTCGCTCCAGACCTCGAAACTGGTACCAGCCGGCATCGGGTAGTTGAGGTTGAAGCCTTCGCCCTCACCCTCGCCCTTCTCGTCGGCATGGCCGAGGAAGAACGGATACTCGTTCATCGGGTCGCCATGCAGGTTGAGCACCTGGACGTCGCCGCGGCTGTAGAACATCTGCTGGGTGCCGTTGCCGTGGTGGTAGTCGACGTCGAGGATCGAGACACGCGCCGCTCCCTGGTCGCGGAACCACTGCGCCACGACGGCGGCGTTATTGATGTAGCAGTAGCCACCCATGAAGGCGTCGCCCGCATGGTGCCCGGGCGGACGGCAAAGAGCGAATGCGGCCGGCTCGCCGTCCTTGACGAGGCGCGCGGCCGTCATCGCCACCTCATGGGAGGACTTGATCGCCTCCCACGTTCCCTTCACGAATGGCGCGCCGGCATCGAACGAATAATAGCCGAGCTTTGCCTCGATGGTTTCCGGCACCACGTCTCCGCGCAGGCCGCGGGTCGGCCAGGTGAAGGGCAGCGCAGATCCCGAGCGGCCGGACGCTTCCCAAGCCGGATAAACCGTCGGGAGGAAATCGATGTAGTCGGCGCGATGGATGCGCTTTGCAGCCGCAAGGTCATGCGCCTCGGGTCCGAGGATCGGGCCGAGCTTCACGTCCTCGACCCGCTGACGGATGTATTCCGCGCGGGACGGCTTCTCAAAGCCCGGCACCAGCGCGCCGGCCACCAGCTCCATCGTTCCGCCATGACCGGCGTGCAGCGGCGAATAGATTGTCTTCATGCAATTCCTCTCCCCAAGAGTCAGGCGAAGCTAAGCGCGCCTGCAGGCGTCTGGCAAGCGCTGTGCCAACCGGCCGACACCGTCTGGTCCGGCCAGTTGCGGGAGACCTGGCGAGGCAAGATTGCCCGCCAGATGTGCAGTGCAAAAAAATCCGCCTTTGTTTGCGTACATACGGTTGCCAAGCACTCTCGCCTGTGATGACATTCCGGTGGGGAACAAAACCCGTCACAAGAACGGGCTCCTGAAAATAATGGGGTAACGCGTGCCGGATCAGCCGGAGAGCAATGCCATCGACGTCCGCAGTGTGCGGAAGGTTTTCGGTGCTGGAGAATACGCCGTCACGGCGCTGGACACGGTTTCGGTGTCCATTAGAGAAAATGAATTCTTCACGTTGCTGGGGCCGTCCGGCTGCGGCAAGACCACACTACTTCGCCTGATTGCCGGGTTCGAATACCCGTCCGAAGGCGAGATCCTGCTGTACGGCAAGGACATTGCTGGCCTCCCGCCACACAAGCGGCCGGTCAACACGGTTTTCCAGTCCTACGCGCTGTTCCCGCACATGACGGTGGCGGAAAACATCGCCTTCGGCCTCGAAATGCTGGGCAGGCCAAAGGACGAGATCAAGGCGCGCGTCGCCGAAATGCTGGCGTTGGTGCGCATGGAGAACCTGGCCAACCGCCGCACCAGTCAGATCTCGGGCGGCCAGCAGCAGCGCGTGGCGCTGGCGCGCGCCCTTGCCCCGCAGCCGAAGGTGCTGCTGCTTGACGAGCCGCTCTCGGCGCTCGACTACAAGCTGCGCAAGGGCATGCAGATCGAGCTGAAACGCCTGCAGCACGAGACCGGCATCACCTTCATCTTCGTCACGCACGACCAGGAGGAAGCGCTGACGATGTCCGATCGCATCGCGGTCATGACGGCGGGCAAGATCCTGCAGGTTGGCTCGCCGCGTGACATCTATGACCGCCCGGCCGAGCGCTTCGTCGCCGACTTCATCGGCGAGAGCAATTTCCTCGAGGCAGAAGTGGTAATCGTCGAAAATTGCCGCGCAACGGTGCGCCTGTCCTCTGGCGCCGAGATTTCCGCTGCGGTGCCAGAGGGCCATTCGCCGTCAGGGCGCGCGACCATCGTTGTCCGCCCCGAGCATGCGCGCATCGTGCCGGAAGGCGACGGAGCCTCGCTCCATGGCACAGTCGAGAACGTCGTCTATCTCGGCACCGACACGCATTTCCACCTGCGGATCGACGACGGGACGCTGTTCGTCGTGCGGAGGCAGAACAGCCCCGACGCGGCGCAGGGGCTTGCGGCTGGCCAGCGCGCGGGCGTTGCGATCAGCGCGGATGCCGCGCAGCTTCTCAGGAGCTGACCGATGGCCACCGCAGCCGAGACCGCCCGCGCCGCCGAAGCCAGGGACCGGCGCGACCGCTGGCTGCTGTCAGCGCCAGCGCTCATCATCATCTTCGTCGCGGCGATCGGACCGTTGTTCGTCATGCTCGCCTACTCCTTCATGGAGAAGGCGGACTATGGCGACGTGAAGTTCGGCGTCTTTTCGCTGGAGGGCTGGGTCTCGGTCCTGTTCCAGCGCGACATCTTCGACGATACGCTGGGCCTTGCCGACGCGCACCTGTCCATCCTGTGGCGCTCGATCAGCCTGTCGCTCTACACGACGGTGCTCACGCTGCTGTTTGGCTTTCCCACCGCCTACTTCATCGCCACGCGCCCGGCGACAACCCGCGAGGTCTGGGTCTTCCTCGTCACCATTCCCTTCTGGACCAACCTTCTCATCCGCACCTTCGCGATGCAGCAGGTGATCCGCAACGAGGGTCTCATCAACACGGCGCTGATCTCGCTCGGCATCATCGAGCGGCCGTGGCAGATCATGAACACCGACCTCGCCATCCTGCTCGGCATGACCTACGTCTACCTGCCGCTGATGGTGCTGCCGCTCTATGCCAGTATCGAGAAACTCGACTTCCGGCTGATCGAGGCGGGCTACGACCTCTACGCCTCTCGCTGGCAGGTGCTGCGCCGGATCGTCATTCCGCTGGTCAAACCCGGCATCGTTGCCGGCTCAATTCTCGTCTTCATCCCTTCGCTCGGCGCCTACGTCATTCCGCGAGTGCTGGGCGGAGGCAAGAGCATGATGCTCGGCAACCTGATCGAGCTGCAGTTTGGTGCCGGTCGCAACTGGCCGCTGGGGGCGGCGATCTCGATCACACTGATGGCGCTGGTGATGGTCGCGCTCCTGTTCTACGTCCGAAACGTCTCGCGTTCGGGGGCAAGCCATGGCTAGACGTCAGCGCGCCTATGACATCCGCCGGCAGCCAGGCTTTGGCCTGATCGCGCTGTTTACCTTCTTTGCGCTCTACCTGCCGATCGCAGCCCTCGTTGCCTATTCCTTCAACGCGGCCGACTCGCTGTCGCGCTGGGACGGGCTGTCGCTGCGCTGGTTCATCTCGGCCTGGAACAACCAGGCAGTGCAGGATGCTTCGATCCGCTCGCTGCTCCTCGCAACCTGGGCAGCGACGCTGGCAACGATCGCCGCCACGATGGCGGCACTAGCGACGACGCGCACGCCGAACTATCCAGGGCTTACCTTCAAATACGCCTTCATCAACCAGCCGCTGATGGTGCCGGAGATCGTCACCGGCGTCGCGCTGCTGATCGTCTTCTCGCGCATCAAGGTTTGGACCGGCTACACCGGCATGGGCTACCTGATCCTTGCCCACACCGCCTTCTGCATCCCGTTTGCGTATCTGCCGATCCGCGCGCGCCTTGAGAGCATGGACCTCACTCTGGAACGCGCTGCGGCCGATCTTTACGCGACGCCCTGGCGCGCCTTCTGGCGCGTGACGCTGCCACTGCTGCGGCCCGCGATCATCGCCGGCTTCATGCTCGCCTTCGTCATCTCGCTCGACGACGTCGTCATCACCGAGTTCGTCAAGTCCGGCGGCCAGGACACGCTGCCGACCTACATGCTCGGCCAGCTGCGGCGCGAGACGAGCCCCGAAATCAATGCCATCGCCACGGTGTTCCTCGCGCTGTCTGTCGTGCTCGTCACCGTGTTCTATTTCGTCAATCGGCGGAGGCCATGACCAGCCTTGCCAACAATGGGAGAACGGCAATGAAGTGGAAGACAACGACCGCCGCTGCGGCGGTTACGGTGTTTGCCCTTGCGGGCACCGCATCGGCGGAAGGCGAGCTCAACATCTACAACTGGGGCGACTACACCAGCCCCGAACTGATCAAGAAGTTCGAGGAAACCTACAAGGTCAAGGTTACCATCACCGACTACGACTCGAACGACACCGCGCTCGCCAAGGTGCGCGCCGGCGGCCATGGCTTCGACATCGTCGTCCCGTCGGCCAACTACGTCCCGATCTTCGTTGCGGAAGGCCTGCTGCTTGAAGCGCGGCCCGACCAGATGGAAAACTTCAAGAACGTCGACGAACGCTGGGTCAACGTGCCGTGGGATGAGGGCCGCCATTACACGGTGCCGTGGCAGTGGGGCCTGTCTGGCACCGGCGTGAACACCAAGGTCTATGGCGGTGACATCAACACGTCGGCGATCTTCCTCGACCCGCCCGCGGAACTGGTCGGCAAGATCAACGTCGCGCCGGAAATGAACGACGTGCTGTTCTCGGCAATCAAGTACTTCGGCGGCGACTGGTGCACGGACGACAAGGAACTGCTGAAGAAGGTGCGCGACAAGCTCGTCGAGGCAAAGCCCAAGTGGCTGGCTATGGACTACAGCGTCACTGAGAAGCTGCCGGCCGGCGACTATGCCGCGGTGTTCTACTGGAACGGCGCCATCATGCGCTCGCGCATCAAGAACCCGGACATCAAGTTCGGCTACCCGAAGGAAGGCTTCCCCTACTTCATGGACAGCGTCGCGATCCTGAAGGACGCGAAGAACGTCGACAATGCCAAGCTGTTCATGAACTTCATCATGGAGCCGGAAAATGCGGCGATGATCTCGGCCTTTGCGAAGTACGCGAACGGCATCAAGGGATCGGAACAGTTCATGCCGGATGACATGAAGGACGCACCTGAGCTCGTCGTTCCGGCCGAATTTGAAGCTGCTGGCGAGTTCCTCCTCTCTTGCTCGCCAGAGGTACAGCAGCTCTACACCCGCATCTGGACGGACGTTCAGAAGTAAGCGTTTTTTGCCAGCGTTGGGAGCTGGCCGACCGCCCGTTACCGCATCCTATCCGGAGGCCGCCCCAAGCGGCCTCTTTCTTAATGAAGAGATACAGCGTTTTGCTGCAATGCCCCTGCCGCGCGCCAAATCCGGAGGCCTGAGGCGGCCACCATAGCCCACCAGTGTATTTCACCCGCAAGCGTGGTAGACTTGCCTCTCCGTTCAGAGGGAGTTCGCCATGACGAACCTTTCCGTAGGATCATCCAGCGCGAGGCTGGCTGGTCAGGGCCTGAGCGCGGGGTGGCTTATGGCCCTCGCAATTTTCTTCATCATTCTCGGCTGCATCGGCCTCATCGCCAGCTACTGGATGACGGCGGTTGCGGTGTTCTGGTTCGGCGTGCTGGCCGCTGCCGGCGGCATCGCCGAGATCATCGACGCCTTCCGCCAGCGTGAATGGAAGGGCGTTTTCTGGCACGCCCTGATGGGCATCATCTACCTCGGAACCGGCATCCTGCTCGTCACCATGCCGCTTGCGGCGGCCTTCTGGCTGACGCTGTTCCTCGCCATCTCGCTGGTGGCGACAGGAGTGCTGCGCATCATCCTCGCCTTCCAGCTACGCGGTGAAAGCGGTGTCTGGCTCGCAGTGCTCCTCTCCGGCATTATTTCGATCCTGCTCGGCGTCCTCGTCTACCGCGCGGTCATTCCGCCTGACCAAGCGGTGCTGGCGACACCCGAAGGCATGACGCAGTGGCTGCAGTCGTGGGGCTGGGTGATCGGCACCTTCGTCTCGATCGAGCTCCTGATGGAAGGCTTTTCCCTCTGGACGATCGCGCGGCTGGCGCGAAAGGCTGCCTGACGCTGCGGCGCCCGGCCCAACCGCAGAGCGCCAGGAATAGAACGGCCGCGCCGACCGCGCTGTCGCGCAGCCTTGCGCTCGTGCTGATTGCGGTGATCCTTACTGTCGCGGCGCTATGGTTCGCCGCCACCGTCTTTGCGCCGCTTGCCTGCGCGCTGCTGATCATCGCCGGTGTTGGCCGGCTTTCCATCCGGTCCTCCCACATACTCGCGCATGAAGACCTGCTTCGATGCGTGCGAACTGTAGGTCTGGTTCTGGTCGACCCAGGGCGTCGTGGTGTTGCGCGCATCTTCGCCCGTGCTGGCGCGCGTCATCACCATGAAGTTCGTCTGCGGACTGTTCGGGTTGTAGAGCGGGTCATCCGGCGAGAGCGGGATGTAGACCGTGCCATTGCCACCCTTGGCGACCAGGTCGAGGCCGTGGTCGAAGAACTGGCCGAACAGCGTAAACATCGAGTTGTAGGATGCCGAATCGCCGATATCCGGCGCAACGTTCGGCAACAGGATGGTAGGGCCATCCATCTCGATGCCGTACTTTTCCAACGCAGCATCAAGGAGCGCCTTCTGGCTGGCGTAGCTCTGCGAGTTCTCGTCGAGGTCCTTGATAACCTGCCAGAGCTGGCAGATCTCCTGCACTGCGGCCGTCTGTGCCGCGCCAGTTACACCCGCATGCTCCAGCGCCGCGATGAGGGCGGCCGGATTGTTGAGTGTCTGGTCAACGATCAGATTCGAGATCAGGCGCGGCTCTGCGTCAGCGACATCTCCCGAGACGCCGTAGTCGTTGTTCGAGGTATAGGTGAAGCTGCCTGAGCCCTGCCTGAACGACTGATCCGTCAGATACTTGAACTCGTAGTCGGCTGCGCCCCACTCGGTGCGTCCGGGCAGCAGGTTGTTGTAGCTGCCGTCGACCGTACGCAGACCGTAAGGCTGCAGGTGCGCCTGCGGAGACGCTGGCGAATTCGGGTCAGTGCCTCCAGCTTCCGCGACCAGCTTGTTCAGGTCCTCGCCCGCAGCATGCCGTTCTGCAATCTTGATTTGCTTCAGAATGAATTCGAGATCGTGCTTTACGATATTAACCATGACTGCCTCCCGTCTTTTCCAGACAAATGACGCAACCGGCGGCCGCCTTCTGCGATAAGCACGCAATTGCGCATCGGAGACATGATGATCGCGTTATATTGGGTCGGACTACTTCAGTTGGTCCGACGATTTACTTCCCCGGAAGGGCAACAGGCCCAGATCTGAAGCCCTGGCCGGACCCCGGACTTTAGTCTAGTCACATCATTGGACCATCGGACGTACCGCCACTTGCCCGGATCGATAGAGTTGGCTTGGGCAACAATGCGTTCGGGGCAATCATGGGCGTACTGGCATTCTCACAGCCGCGCAGGCGATGGGCAGACAGCTTCAGCCGGATGAGCCAACCCTCGCAGTTCGCACTTGCCGGAGGCATCGTGCTCCTCGCGGCAATGACCTTCGGCGGCTTCATCATTTCGGGCATCATCTCACGCGCGACTGTCGACAGCACCGCGGCCAGCTCCGCACTGTTCCTCGACAGCCTGATCTCACCCGCTGTCCAGGAGCTTGCCCGCTCGGACAGCCTCAGCCCCGGCAGCATCGAGCGACTCGATACCATGCTGAAGGACGGCCCCATCTATGGCCGCTTCGTCCACGTCGACCTGTGGCTGCCCGACGGATCACTGGCCTATTCCACCAGCAGCGAACTGATCGGCGGCAAGTTCGCAACGCCCGAGGGTGCTGCCCGCGCCTTCGAAGGCTATGTCGAGGCGCGGTACACCGACCTGCAGGCCGCCGAGCATACGGCCCGAGGCTGGAACACGCGGTTCCTAGAAATCTACGTGCCGCTGCGCGAACACCTTTCAGGCCTCATCATCGCCGTCGTCGAGGTGCATGAGCTGACCGCTCCGCTCGAGGAAAAGCTCTTGTGGCTGCGCACGCAGACCTGGCTGGTGCTGATCGCCGCAACGCTGCTGATCGCGGCTGCACTGGTGGTCATAGTCTGGAAGAGCGGCCGTCTACTCGCCGAGCACCAGTCGGCGTTGCGCAACCGGCTGAAGCAGATCGAGCGAGTGTCGGAGCAGAACCGCAAGCTGCGCCAAAAGGTGCAGTGCGCCTCGGCACGCCTGGCCGAGATGAATGAGGCGCACCTGCGCAATGTCGGCGCCGAACTCCATGACGGGCCGGCGCAGCTGGTTGGCCTTGCAGCGCTGAAGCTCGAACAGATCCGGCGTGCCGCCGACCGGCGCATGCGCGAGAATGTGCTCCAGTCGATCGAAGGCGTGCTGACCGAGGCGCTGCAGAACATGCGCATCATCGCCCGTGGTCTGATGCTGCCGGAGATCGAAGGCATGACGCTCGGCGAAACGGTCCGTGCTGCCGCCGATGCGCATGAGCGACGCACGGGCACTAAAGTTTCGGTTGCCCTGGACGACTATCATGGCGACCTGCCGCCGGCGTTGCGAATCTGCGCCTACCGTTTTGTGCAGGAGGGCCTGAACAACGCCTTCCGTCATGCCGGCGGCAAGGGCTAGACGGTGGAGTGCCGAGTCGAAGGCCGCCTGCTTACGGTGCGCGTCAGCGATGCGGGCCATGGCCCGCACACCGAAACACGCGGCTGCGGCCTTGGGCTCATGGGCCTGCGCGAACGCGTGGAAAGCCTCGGCGGCATCTTCACCATGAACCAGACCGCAAACGGAACCACCATCGAGATGACAGTTAACCTCGGACAAGGGGACGAAACATGAGTGAGCGGATCAGAGTCGTTGCCGTGGATGACCATCCGCTGTTCAGAGCGGGCGTCGTCCAGGCGATCCAGCTGGACGACGCAATCAACGTTGTTGCCGAAGGAAGTTCGGGAAGCGAGGCTGTCGAGCTCGTCAAGAAGCACAGGCCGGACCTCGTCCTCCTCGACATTTCGCTGCCCGGGGGCGACGGCATCGAGGCGGCCGCGGCGATCTCGGATTGCGCTCCTTCGACCCGGATCCTGATGCTGACGGTGTCAGGCGACTGCAGCGACGTTATGCGGGCGGTAGAAGCAGGCGCAGCCGGCTACGTGCTGAAGGGCGTGAACGCGACCGACCTGATTATGGCGGTGAAGAACGTTGCCTCGGGCGAAACCTTCATGTCGCCGAACCTCAGCTTCGGCCTGCTAACAGCGCTCGGCAAGGCCGCGAAGCCTGACCCCCTCGCCGCCCTCACTCCGCAGGAGCTTCGCATCCTGCAGATGGTCTCGACGGGCCTTGGCAACCGCGAGATTGGCGAGCGGCTCGGCGTCTGTGAGAAGACGGTGAAGTACCACGTCACGAACCTGTTCCGGAAACTCAACGTCCGCAACCGCGTCGAGGCAGCGCTCTTACTGAAGGAACGGGGACAGGAGAAGATATTCGGCTCGCTGGCAAGTCCCCGCGGCGCGCCAAGCCTCAGCGCTGCCTGAACCGCGTTCCCTGGTGTCCGGTCAGGGCTCCCCGAAACGCTGCGAGGGGCGGCTGCCGAAGGCAGCGCACCCCTCGCCGATCAGGAAAGGCCTGCCGGGGCCATTTCCGGCAGGCCCACAGTAGCAGGCGGGAGAAGGCTCCCGCCCTGATATCTCTTAGCGGTACGGGTAGCCGGCCTTTTCCTGGTCGGCCGCGTACTTCTTGAAGATCTCAACGACCTTGCGGGCACGCTCGGATTCGCCGGCAATCTCGTCCCAGAAGCCCTCGGCATCCTTGACGATCTGTGCCCACTCTTCCTTCGGAAGCTCGGTCTGCTCCAGCTTCTCGCCGTGGACGCGCAGCTGTGCCTCGCCGCCCCAGTACCAGACGTTGCGGTAGTAGTGCGACTGGTCAATCGTCGTGCGATAGAGCTGCTGCAGGTGCGGCGGCACCTTGTTCCAGCTCTCGGTGTTGACGAAG